>JAAGKN010000392.1_pt1 | contig 96195 bp, 96 predicted proteins | sample 6206371 | NCBI WGS metagenome assembly JAAGKN01 (sample SAMN11533720, study PRJNA540317) | gut metagenome | isolation source: fecal pellets from male and female animal of same cohort | host: Peromyscus leucopus | place: USA:CA | collected 2017 | reverse complement strand
ACTTAAGTGCATTTGGATTTGACTTCATATTTGTACCGGGAGCTACACCGAAGAAGCCGTTTTCAGGGTTGATAGCATAAAGACGTCCGTCCGGACCCTTTCTGATCCAAGAAATATCGTCACCTACGCACCATACCTTGTAGCCCTTTGCCTGATATCCCTCCGGAGGAATAAGCATAGCAAGGTTTGTCTTACCGCAGGCAGACGGGAAAGCAGCAGTAGATATACTTAACTTCTCCGTTTGGCTTCTTAACGCCGAGGATAAGCATATGCTCAGCCATCCAGCCCTCATTCTTACCAAGGTAAGAAGCTATACGAAGTGCAAAGCACTTTTTGCCAAGAAGTACGTTTCCGCCGTATGCAGAGTTAACGGAAATAATAGTGTTATCCTCCGGGAACTGGCAAATCCATCTGTTTTCAGGGTCAACATTGCACTTGCAGTGCATACCGCGTACCCAGTCGTTTGAATCGCCGAGTGCCTCAAGAACCTTTGCGCCAACTCTTGTCATAATGTTCATATTAAGAACAACATAGATAGAATCTGTAATTTCAATACCGATTTTTGAGAATGGAGAACCTACAGGACCCATTGAATAAGGGATAATGTACATTGTTCTGCCCTCGTAAGAGCCTGCAGCAATGTCATAAAGCATTTTGTAGCACTTTTCAGGATCCATCCAATGGTTAGTAGGACCTGCATCCTTTTCATTCTTTGAGCAGATAAGTGTTCTGTCCTCAACACGAGCAACGTCGTTCTCTGCTGTTCTGTGAAGATAACAGTCAGGAAGAAGCTCGTCATTAAGCTTAATCATTTCGCCTGTTTCAACAGCTTCTGCCTTAAGAGCAGCAATCTGCTCTGCAGAACCGTCAATCCAAACAATATTTGATGGCTTGAGAAGTTCAACTTTTTCATCAAGCCAAGCAAGTAATGACTTATTTGATGTAAGATTTGTTTCCATTATTCATTCTCCTTTATATAGTTTGTAATAATAGATAAAACTACCTCACGATAATTTCATGACTATTATTATAGCAAAAAATAGCAAAAATTCAATAGCAGCAATAAAAATTCATTAAAATGTCACAATAAGACAAAGCATCACGAAATAGTTTTGTAATTCTTGTCAATAGGCATTGTTGCATATGCATTAAGGCTTTCATCTGCACGGGTGCCTGCAAGGTATTCGTAATACCCCTGTGCAGCAATCATTGCTGCATTATCGCCACAGTATTTAAGCTCGGGAAGGTATAGCTGCCAGCCATTTTTTTTGCATATTTCCGCCGCTGAAGCTCTTAATTTAGAATTGGCAGAAACACCGCCTGCTATTACAATTTTATTATAATTCTTTTCCTTTGCAACCTTTTCAAGATTGGTTACAAGGCAATTGACAACACTATTTTGAAAAGAAGCGGCAAGGCTTGGTATATCAAGCGCCTCACCCTTTTGCTGTGCATTATGAACTGTATTGATTACAGCCGTTTTAAGGCCGCTGAAAGAGAAATCATAAGGGCATCCGCTCACCTTCGGAGTCGGGAATTTATATTTGGTTTCATCACCTGCAGGGCTGATTTTATCAATACTTACCCCGCCGGGATATTCAAGCCCCATTGTTCGCCCTGCTTTATCGAGTGCCTCACCCGCTGCATCATCACGTGTTTTGCCTATTATTTCAAAATCCGTATAACTGTTTACGGCAACAATATGTGAATGACCACCGCTGACAATCAGGCACAAAAAAGGCGGTTCAATATCGCTTGAAATATAGTTGGATGCAATATGCCCCCTGATATGATGAACCGGCACCAGCGGCGTATCACAAGCAAGGGCAAGACCCTTGGCAAAATTAACACCCACAAGCAATGCACCAATCAGGCCGGGTGCATATGTAACGGCTATTGCATCAATATCTGCCATCGTGCAATGTGCCTGCTCAAGCGCCTCTTTAACAACTGTGCTTATTGATTCCGCATGCCTGCGCGATGCAATTTCAGGCACAACGCCGCCATATAGCTTATGCTCCTCAAGTGAGGTTGCTATTACATTTGATAAAACGTTTCTTCCATCCTCAACAACTGCTGCCGCAGTTTCATCACAGGAGGATTCAATTCCTAAAATTTTCATAGAAATATCCTTTTGCTTTTATTTTTTGTATTTCAGATAATCCTCATTTTTATCGTGCAGTTCGATAAATGGGTTTTCCTTCATATTTTCGTTTTCTTCATTCAGAATTTTTATTTTGTATTTAAAATCGCTGTCGTATCCGTCTATCAAAACCAGAAAATCTGTAATCAAATCAAAAGTCGTATCATACAATATGTTTTCCAAACCATCAATACCGCTGTATTCTGAACATTTGGATTGAACATTTCTTTCCTGAATTGCCGAAAGCCGTTTCATAAATTCAACCTGAAAATCATTCATATAACACACCTTTTATATCCCATAATGCCTTAACCCAATTGCCTATGTTTGGATATCGTCAATTGAATAAAACGTTTGAATTTGCTTATCATATTTCTCAATATTTTTCAAAATAATTTCTTCTTCCTCATAACCGGGAACACCAAATTCATACCATTCTCCGTCCAGTTTAAAGGCATAAGCCGTATCTGTATACTCTGAATAACCGTCGTCACTATAGGTTGCCTCAATCTCGCAGATATCAGTGTTTTCAAAAGAATACACCTCTTTTTTGGAAAAAGTATACTCCTTATAGACAATAGAGTCATCCGTAAATCCAAAGCCGCTAAAGGTGAAAACACAAATAAAAAATGCCCACATAAACAAACAGCCACCTATAACGATTACATAACCCCATGCCGAATTTGCGGCAGATGCATATAAAACCTGCTCAATTTCTTCATATCGTTTGCCCTTGGCAAGCAGCTTGTACACTCCGGGAGGAAAAAGGGAAAACACACAAACGCCCGTAAACGCGCCAAGAAAAAGTCCGATAAAAGCAGCATAAATATGATTTCTTGCAACGCATTCGCTGTAAACCACGCCGTCAATATAGTAAAGTGCTGCCGCAGTAAGTATTGCAAACACAATCGCAAAAATCACATACGGCACAGCAATCATCATTTTTGTCTGCATACTTACTGAAGACTTTTTATTTCTGCTTTTCTTCGCCTTTTTCATTTGAGATGGGGAAAGGTCATTGAGCACTCTGTACGCTCTCGTTTCAAAGCCTTCATCAAGCTGACCTTTTTTATAAAGCTTTTCCAGATGATTTTTAAGCTGCATATCCGTATCAAATGAACTGTAAAGCCAGTAATCGGCATCAATAACCGTTTCAACCTTAACAAGCTCTTCATCATACGCATTGTCAGATGCATAAATTTCAAATATCTGATTTGCAAGTCTTTTGGACGATGCAACAGCAACAATATCACCAAAATACTTTTGCGTTGCATCCGTAATATTGTCCAACGCTGATTTTATATCCGCATCCGTCAAACAATTTTTATATGTATAAAATGATAAATCATCGCTGTCAATAGCATCCAGAACATCTGAAAAATGGCATAAAAACTTCTGCCTTTCTGATTCAAATTCAAAACAGGTATTCACAATGTTTTCGCCAAAAACACCCTGCCCCATATAATAATTAATATATTGCTTAAACTCATCATATTCCAGCACTGCACTAAAGCCTGCCAAATCCTCCATTTCATAAAAGGAATAACACTTTACAGCTCTGTTTTGGGCATAATAATTTGAAAAATAATCCTCAAAAAGCGGTTTAACCACTCCCATCCGCTTTTCATAAATTATTATTTTGGTTTTTGAATTTTTCTTTCTCATCATTAAAATACCTTTGTCATAATCATTGCGTTTTCGACAGGATTTGAATAGAATTTTGGTCGCACGCCCACATTTTCAAAGCCCATTTTTGTATATAGGTTAATTGCCGGAATATTGCTCTCCCGCACTTCAAGTGTAATAAATTCCATTTCATTCTTCATTTGCTCGGCAATAAGGGATTGGGCGATTCCCCGACCTCTGTACTGCGGCAATACGGCAACATTGGTAACATAACCCTCGCCTGAAAAAATCTGCAGACCCATATAACCTGCCACCTTTTCACCATCAATTGCAACAAGAAAATATGCATTTTCATTATCAAGCTGTGCCGCCAAATCCTCTTTTGACCAAGGATTTGAAAAGCACAGTTTTTCTATTTCAAAAACCTGATCAATATACGCATCCTTCAAAACATCAATGTGCATCATACCAAGTTTCTCCAATTGCACCGTCTGCACGCAGTAAAACCTTCATTTTGCAGGCGTTTTCCATTTCCTCGGTCACGATTTCAAGTGCTTTCTGTGCTTCATCATCAGGTGCTTCAACAATAAGCTCATCATGAACCTGCAGAATTAAATGTGACTTCATATTTTCCTTTTTCAGTCTGGCATCAACCTTAACCATTGCAATTTTAATGATATCGGCTGCTGTTCCCTGAATCGGCATATTACGTGCAACACGCTCACCGAAGGCACGCATCATATGATTTGATGATGCAAGCTCCGGCAAATAGCGCTTTCTGTGAAACAGGGTTTCACTATAGCCCTTATCCTTGGCAATCTCTATCATCCTGTGCATATATGCATCCACACCGCTGTAAGTGGAAAGGTAATTATCAATATACTGTTTCGCCTCTTTATTTGTAACACCTATATCCTTGGCAAGCGAAAATGCACCTATGCCGTAAACAATTCCGAAATTAACCGCCTTTGCCCTGCTGCGCATTTGAGCGGTAACCATTTCCACAGGCATATTAAACACCTGTGATGCTGTGATTGTGTGAATATCGTCGCCATTATTAAAGGCATTTATCATCGTTTCATCATCCGCTAAATCAGAAAGCACACGCAACTCAATCTGACTGTAGTCAACATCCACAAGTTTTTTGCCCTTGCCTGCAACAAAGAATTTACGCATTTCTCTGCCAAGCTCGGTGCGTATGGGAATATTCTGCAAATTCGGCTCCAGGGAGGAAATTCTGCCTGTTCTTGTTTCAACCTGATTGAATCGGGTGTGAATACGTCCATCCTCCTCAATCACTTTAAGAAGTCCGTCACAGTAAGTGGATTTAAGCTTTGAAAGAGAACGGTATTCCAGTATCTGTGAAATCGCGGGATGCTCATGAATCAATCCTTCCAACACCTCGGCGTTCGTTGAATAGCCTGTCTTTGTTTTCTTTTTACAGGGCAGTCCTAAATCCTCAAATAAAGCTACACCCAGCTGCTTTGGCGAATTAATATTAAATTCACGCCCTACACTTTCATAAATGGATGATGTAAGTGTATTAATCTTTTCGCCAAGCATTTTGCCAAACTGTTCAATACCCTGTTTGTCAACCTCAAAGCCTGCAAATTCCATTTTTGCAAGCACAGCTGAAAGAGGCAGCTCTATATCTGTTAAAAGCGATTCTTCATTTGCCTCTTTAATCAATTCATCTATTTTTTCAAACAATGGTTTAACGGTTGCCGCTATTGATACAGTCGTGTCCTTTTCACCAAGCGTGTTTAAAAATTCAGGAACAACAATGCCATATTCCATACAAAGATGCTCTAAATCATAGTTGTTGTCGCTGGGGCGTAAAAGATAAGCAGAAAGCATTAAGTCGCCTTTTACAGCCTTAAGCGCAACGCCCAGTTTGCAAGCCAGACGATGCAGTTCCTTTGTGTTGTAGGTGTATTTTTCTATACCTTCATCTTCAAAAAAGTTACGTACAAAATAGGAAAATTCAGGTGTTTCAGACGGCATAACTATAATTTCATCACCAAAGGAGAAATACAAGTCAGTAATGCTGCCGTCAACAATTACAGGATAAAAATATGCTTTTTTACTCTTGAGTCTGTCTAAAAGATAGTCGGCATCCACACAGGTTAAACGAGTAATCTCCCTCTTCTTAACCTCTGCCTTTTCCTCAAGCGGTGCAGCGTTGGGGTCAAGATTAAATTTAGGTATAAGCGAAAACAGCTCAAGCCTTATAAACTGGGAAACAGCCTTTTGCCTGTCGCCGTCTGACACAACGTAGCTGTTTATATCCAAATCTACGGGTGCCTGTGTGCTTATTTCACCCAGCTTGAGAGACAGATAAGCATTATCCCTGTCCTTTTCAAGCTTCGCTTTAACACCCGGCTTTATATCGAGCGTATCCAGATTATCATAAATATAATCAATATTGTGAAAACGACTGATCAAATCAAGTGCTGTTTTTGCCCCAACTCCTGCAACACCGGGTATATTATCACTCGAATCACCCTGAAGTGCCTTAACCTGGATAAGCTCATTTGGTGTTACACCATATTCTTCATCAATCGCCTTTTCGTCATATACATCAGTAACTGCCTGTCCCATCTTTGTGCGTGCAAGCAAAACCTTTACACCGCCGTGGGCAAGCTGCAGGGAATCCCGGTCGCCTGTTGCAATAAAGCATTCATTACCGCTTTCACGGCAGGAATTTGCAAGCGTGCCGAGTATATCGTCCGCTTCCCAGCCCTCACATTCAAGAATTTTTATTCCAAGGTTTTTAAGCAGCTCTTTCAGAACAGGCATCTGTGTCCTTAACTCATCAGGCATACCATGCCTGCCTGCCTTATATGCATCATACATTTTATGCCTGAAGGTAGGCGCATGCACATCGAATGCAACTGCTACAGCATCGGGATTACAAATATCCTCAAGCTTAAGCATAATATTCAAAAAGCCGTATATGGCATTTGTGTATTCACCGCTTTTTGTAGTAAGCAGCTTTATTCCGTAAAATGCACGGTTAACTATACTGTTTCCGTCAATGACAAGTAGTTTCATAAAACACCTCAAATATCCGTTGTATCATTTTCAAAATCAACATACAGCTAGGCAATGCATAAAACAAAGTTTAGCTAAAGATATTATACCACAGCTGCCCCCGCAACACCAACACAAAAATAATAAACTGCATTAATAATATATTAAGAAATGGATTTTATTTTTTGTTGTTTCGTTGTTTTGCAAAATCTTTACTGAATTTTTATATTTTCTTTTTCACTTCTTACTTATGATTTGATTTAATTTAGCAGGTGACAGTATTGTAAGATTACATTCACCTTAATGTAATGCTTTTAGTTTACAATTATCACGATTGGGGGAGATATTATGCAGCGCAATGACAGTAAATTTTTTACAAAAAGCTTTTTTATCAGTGGAATTAAAGTGCTGTCATTCATTATTGTTCTTGCACTTTTGCTCGAACTTTTTTCTGTTACATTGTTTTCAAAAAAGGCAGCTACACAGTACAAAAATGCATTTTCAAAATCGTACAGCTTTACTACAGAACCTGAAAACAGTATAGATATTGCTCTGATTGGCAGTAGTGATTTATATTCGGGCTTTGTGCCTGTTAAAATATGGGATCGTTACGGTTACACAAGCACGGTTATCTCAACACCAAAGCAGACGGTTGAACGTTCCTGTATGTTTTTGGACGAGCTTTTAAAAACGCAATCGCCCAAATTGATTATTTTTGAAACCGATATGTTTTATGCAGGGGTACCTGTAAAAGGAGCTGGCGGTGAAACACAGCAGGTTGAAGTGATACACGAAAATAAAATTAAAACGATAATCAAAACCATTAGCAATGCGCAGATTGGTGAAAATATTGAAAATCATTTTACTGTTTTTATGTTCCATGATGCATGGAAAAAGCTGGATATAAAATCCTTGACAAAAATAGTGGGCGAAAAGGACAGCGTAACGTGTGAGCACGGATATAATTTTAACAAAATTATTTTCCCTACCAAGGATAATAATCGCATGGATTTTACGGATGAGCTTGAAGAAATACCACAGGAAAATCTGCCTTATATAAAAAGAATGCTTGATGTGTGCCGTGAAAATAATATAAAAGTGGCTTTTATTGAAATGCCGTCCCTGACTTCCTGGAGCTATGCAAGGCATAATGCAGTCAGCAAGCTTGCACAGGATAATAATGTTCCTTTTGTAGATTTAAATAGTAAGGATGTTTTTAACAAAACGCAAATAAAGTGTGAAAGTGATTTCAGGGATGATGGTAACCACCTGAATTATTTTGGAGCGGTAAAGGCGACACGCTTTCTCGGTGAAATGATTTATGATACATATGGTGATATGTTGACCGACAGAAGAACTGATAAAAGCTTTGCCTATTGGCAGCAGAGTTCTGAAGATTTTAAAGAAAAGTATAATGCTGAATAATATAAAAAAGAGCGGATATAATCCGCTCTTTTTTCATATTATTTTTAGGTGGTAGTATGAAAGGGAAAAATACTTTAACGCTTATTTTACTGTTGAGTCTGGCTTTGATTTTGATTGTATTTTCATCAGAAGCACGTACAGGTGCAGCACAAGGACTGGCTCTTGCACAGAATACAATTATACCCAGTCTTATGCCTTTGCTGATTATTTTTTATATAATTATTAAAAGCAGTGCAAGGGATGTTCTTGCAAAGGCGTTGGGTTTTATTTCTACAGGTTTATTCAACTTGCCTAAAGTGACCTTTCCTGCAATATTTTTTGGTATGGTGGGAGGGTATCCTACAGGTGCGTTGCTTACAAATGAGCTTTTACTTAATGGTGATATTGATAAAAGGCAGGCAAGACGGCTTTTGCGTTTCAATATGTGCGGCGGCTGCGGCTTTATTATTACGGCTGTGGACAGCGTAACATTTAGCAGCGTTAAAATAGGTTTAGTGCTCTTTTTTGCAAATTTGCTTGCAGCCATAACAGTTGGTTTTGTTTTGTCGTTTACGGAAAAACGATTGAGTTCTGATTTTTATTCATACAGCAATGACATTGCAATCACAGATGCGCTTGTCGGTGCAACGGGCAGCGCTGTAACTGCAGTCCTTAATATGACAGCTTATATAATTCTTTTTTCAGCATTTAATAAAATAATGCCGATACCGCAAATGCTTACCCCGCTGCTTGAAATAACAAATGGAATTTGTGAGGGTGCGGATATACCGCTGCCCCAAATTAGTGCATTTCTTGCTTTCGGCGGATTTTGTATACATCTTCAGCTTTTGCCCATTATATCCAATGCACAGATGAATTATTTTGACTTTTTGCTTTACAGAGTTTTTTGCGCCTTGCTTTCGTATTGCTACACAAAACTTATTCTTTTTGCTTTTCCTGTTGAAAAATTCGTTTTTTCAAGCAATGATACCAAGGTAATTGAATTTTCAAGTGTGAATATAACCTTGTCAATATTAATGATTATAGGTTGCTTTGTTATAGTGGCAGATGTTTATTCGCGTTCAATCGTGCATAGGCAATAAATAGAAAAAACAGCCTTATAAAAAAGCTGAATACTCATAACGCAGTTTTGCCTAAAATCATCATCTTTTCAACTAAATTATGTTACCAATCATATTTCGTAAGCTTTCCTTTTTGAGAAAGTGCAGGATAACCCCACTGCCTTAAAACCTCATAGGTGCCTGCGCAAACGGTATTTGACAAATTAAGACTGCGTATTATTCCGCGCATAGGCAACCTTACACACCGGTCGTGATTATCTTTCAACAATTCTTCAGGCAAGCCCTTTGTTTCCTTTCCGAAAACAAGAAAAGCGTTATTATCATATTTCATATCGCTGTGTGTCAGTTCCGCCTTTGTTGTAAAGTAATAAAAGGATTCGCCCTTGTTTTTTTTAAAAAATTCCTCTGTGCTGTCATAATATGTAATATCCAGCTTATCCCAATAATCAAGGCCTGCTCTTTTAACCTGCTTGTCCGTTATCTGAAAACCCATAGGTCCTACAAGGTGAAGCCTTGCCCCTGTTGCTGCACAGGTACGGGCAATATTGCCTGTATTCTGTGGAATTTCAGGTTCAATCAAAACAATATTAAGCGCGTATTCCATTTATATAGACCTCTTCAACATCAAGTTTTTCATTGCAAACAATCAAATCGGCGCATTTGCCCGTAGCTATTGAACCGATTTTATCGTCTTGTTTAATCACCCTTGCCGGGTTAATTGTGCAGGATTTCAGTGCCTGCTTGAAATCCACTCCTATTTCAAGAAGATTTTTGAACTCCGCAAAAACATTTGTAATGGACGCAGCAAGTGTTCCGTCATCAAGTTTTGCAACCTTATAACCCTCTTTAACATAAACCTGCTGGCCGCCAAGCTCAAACGCACCTGTGCCAAGACCGGCTCCCCTCATTGAGTCTGAAATAACACAAGCTCTGTCCTCACCAAGAATTTTAAATGTGTTTCGCAAAACAGCAGGACATATATGCTCTGTATCACAAATAAGCTCGCAGGTAACAGTTTTATCATCAAGTGCCGTACCTACAATGCCTGCCTCCCTGTGTGTCATAGGTGTCATTGCATTATAAAGGTGCGTTGCATGGCTCACGCCAAGGTCAATTGCTTTTTGGCAATCCTTTGCATTTGCTGCAGAATGACCGATTGAAACAACGCATTTTGAGGCGGCGTATTTAATGAAGGCATCACTATCAAAAGCTTCGGGCGCAATTGTAATGATTTTCATAAGACCTTCACTTGCGTTATATAACAAATCGAAGCTCTCTTTTGTTGCGCAGACTACGTAATCGCCGTTTTGCGCACCCTTTTTACTTTTCGCAATAAACGGACCTTCAAAATTTATTCCTGCAATTTTGGCACCCTCTGCATTACAATGTACAATTGAGTGCGCAATTTCAACAAGACTTTCAACAGGCAAGGTCATTGTTGTGGGGCAGAATGCGGTTACGCCACATTTCGCCAGATATTTACTTACCTTGTTTAGCGACTGCTCATCTGCGTCACAGGCATCTCCGCCTGCACCACCGTGAATATGAATATCAATAAAACCGGGAAGTATGATTTTCCCGCTCATATCCACTCCATTTTCATTAAAGCAGCCTATTTCTGCAATAAGTCCGTTTTCAATTTTTATATCGCCGAACTCTTTTTCAAAAAGCTCATTATAAAATGTACAGTTTTTTAAAATCATTATCCGTTTTCCTTTGCTATTCTGTAGGCAAGCTCTTCCAGCTGCTCATAATGCTCCAGCGATCCCATCTCTTTTCTGAAAACCGCACCGCCGCGCAAACCCTTTGTATAATATGCAGCGTGATGCCTTGCCTCCCGCATTGCAGTATATTCACCCTTATACGCAATAATCTTTTTGATATGCTTTAGCATAACAAGCATTTTTTCATTTATACCGACTTCCGGCAATACCCGGCACTCACTCAAATAAGCATTAAGCCTTTTAAATATCCAAGGATTACCCAAAGCGCCTCTGCCAATCATTATTGCATCACAATTTGTTTTTTCAAGCATAATAGCTGCACTTTGCTCATCCTTAATATCGCCGTTTCCTATAACAGGTATATCAACAGCTTCTTTAACACTTGCAATAATATCATAATCTACCGTTCCTGAATACATCTGCATTCTTGTTCTTCCGTGAACTGTTACAGCACTTGCTCCGTTTTTCTGGGCAAGCTGTGCAATCTTAACGGCATTAACGCTGTCATCATCCCAGCCTTTTCGTATTTTAACTGTAACAGGAATATCAACTGCACCTGAAACAGCCTTAATTATATCGCCTGCAAGCTCCGGCTTTTTCATAAGACTGGCACCGCCGCCGTTCATTGCAATTTTAGGAGCAGGGCAACCCATATTTATATCAATAATCTGTGGTCCAAATGCAAGGCATTTTACTGCAGCCTGTGCCATAATATCGGGGTCATCACCGAATATCTGCACAGCAGCCGGATTTTCCGTTTCACCAAGCACCAACAGTTCGCGACTTTTTTTGTCCCCCATTGTAAAGCCCTTTGCAGATACCATTTCACTTACTGTATAGCCTGCACCATAGCTTATGCAAAGTTCACGAAAAGCTCTGTCCGCTATACCTGCCATAGGCGCCAGGCATATTCCGTTTTCAATTTCAACATTCTTTATTTTCATACCTTTACCTCAACTGATACTATAGCACAAACAAAATGTTAAATCAATCTGTGTTTCGTGCACTTTTAGGTTTATCCATATCACCTCAAAAACGGTAAAAATACAGGCACAGGAATATCTGAATATCCTGTGCCCAAAATTTATTCTATAACGATATTATTTTTTAACAGACTTTGCCGGGATAAATGTTTCGTCTGACGCTTCAAACTCAACTGTTACTGTATCGCCGTTTGAAATAAGCAATACTTCCATGGCATCAGTCACCTTGATATAATAGTAGGTTCCGTCAATCTGAAGGTAATAAACGGTGTTGCCGTCATTTACAGAAGATTTAATATCCGTAACCTCACCTGTGATTGTTTTCACACCATCCGTGCTTTCAGGCTGCTGTGCAGACTGGTAATCGCTGTTATCATTGTCAGAGCTCTGAATTGCATCATCATCAACCATAACATCGTCTTTATCAACATCATCGCCTTTTTCCTTAAGCGCATCAATATAATTTTCAAGTGCGCTGTTAAGTGCTTTGGCATCACTTTTTGCAACATCAAGCAAGCCTGTTCCCACAACAGTTTTATCCTCAAGATTAACAAACGCATATCCTTTAACAGTATTACTATCACCGTAAAGTGACATAAAGTAGGTTGGATTACCATCTATACCAAGAAGAATTGGGAATGTTGCCTTATAGCCATAGTTCTGTACAGCATCGACTGCCGACCTCTGTGCAGAATCCTCCATAGCACCTGCATTAGGATAATACTTTGTTTCTTTTGTACGCTGATTACAAAGAACAAAACCAAAGTTTGATGTATCTGCTTCAGCAGAGGTTACACCTGTATATACCCAAACGTCATCATCCATTGCAATATTTCCGCTACCGCTTGACGCAATATTCACATCATTCTGGAAGATAAGAGAGTTCCAGAAACCGTTTTGAAGCTTACCATAGTAGTTATACTGCTCAATAATAAGTGACTCACTATAAACCACGTCAATCCAGTTTAAAGAAGCATCGTTTTTAACCTGCTCAATATCGTAATAATCACTGCTGCCGTTTAATGCATCTGTAATAATTACGCCTTTAACATCTGTACCACCGAAAAGGCCTATAGTCTTATCAAGCACAGGTGTTATCCAGTAAGGGTGCATATTGTCGTCAATTTCAAAATTCGGAGTATCCATAAGATAAGTAGGATACTGGAAACGCAAATGACGTATAAGCTTTTCATTAAATAACTCTGTTGGTGAATACTTAATTCCCTCGCCGAATTGCTCAACACAGTTAATCGCTGTTACCTTCTGTGTTACAAGGTCAATAATCATATAGGCCGGCAAACCGTCTTTTGTATTATTAACCCACTTAAAGAAATCTGCATACTCCAGATAAGCAACACGAACAGGTGTATTTTTATAATTGATTTGGGTGGAATTGTTTGAAACTACATACTGGCTCTTATATTCACTCAATGAACCAAGCTGCTGGTCAGCAAGCGTATAAGCTCGTGAAGCATCAATTCTCGGAACCTTATCATAGCTGATATCGTTAAAATCCGTTTCAAAATTACCATCCTCAACAGTCATAAGCTGGCTATAGGATTGCGCTCTGAAAATAGTTACACCTGTAACATAACCAACTGCCATAACTGCAACGATAACTGCCGCAATAATTAAAGGGATGAGTGATTTTTTCTTAACAAATTCTTTGCGTTCAATCTTTTTGTTTGCCCTGCAGACAAGTGCAAAAGCAGCAATAAACACAACCACAAGCAATATAAGATAAATATACATCTGTGAATCGTGCAGGTTAAGCGCAGGGAGCATCATATAATAAGCCACAGCACCTGCAACAAGTGTTATGATTATGGATAAAAGAATTCTTAAAGGAAGCTTTGTAGGCTTAACAACAGCATTAACCTCTTTGTTTTTAGGCCATTTTATTTTTTCCTTAAATTCGTTGATAACCTCATCGGCATCATAATCCATATTAGGAATTTTATTTTCCATACATTTTCTCCAATCAATATAATAGGTTTAAACCTGTTGAAGCCGATAAAAAACGATTCATATTCAATAATTAGTCTGAATATATTATTCACAAAATTTTCTATCGGATGCAAACTTAATTAGATTATACAACATTTAATATTCTTAATCAACATTAAATTATGAACAAATACCTATGATACAACAAAAACAGCCGACATACAGATGTATGCCGGCTGCAATCAGAATATAAAACAAATCAGTAAATCAATAAATTACTTTCTTGTAATACCCTTCTTCTCCTTCAAATAATCATCTGAAGCAGGATAATGGTTTGTATATGTAATAGCAAGTGAAGCGCTCTTATCCTTGATAACAGCAACTGTTGCATGGTTTACAGATACATTAGCAATCATATTGTAATCAGCTTCAACAATTTCTTTAGTAGCTGTATCAATCTTAACAGTTACAGTGCCGCCCTTGTAAGCAACAATAATATTCTCTTCAGGAGTACCTGAAGCAAATGAAATTGCATCAATGCTAGCTACAACGCCGCCGATATCACCAAGAACCTCAAAGAATCTACCCTGTGCGTCATCACCACGAAGGCTCATCTGACCCATTTTAGGCTGAATTACCATTGTGATTGTTCCGTCACCGTTGTCTTTAACATTAGCCTCAAGAATATCTTCAGCTGTTGCACCTGAAGTTCTGAAGTCATGGTCATTCTTACGTGTGTCATCCTCGAAATTGTTATCCATTTCAGGATTTCTGTTGTAACAAGGAACAAGACCGTATGTATTAGGTGCAAACAAACCGCCTACAATACCGGGAACAAGCTTGTTAATAACTGCATTTTCAGAGCCGTCAATCATAACTGAACCTACCTGAATATCCTCATCACCAAGCAGCTTATAGAAAGTCTGTGTATTGCCGTCCTGATCAATATACTCTGCAGTAAGAGATTTTGTGTAGTTGTATGCTTCTACATAATAGTTTGCAACATCCTCTAAAGAGTTGAAAGCAACTCCGCCATATGTACCGGGAGTAAGTGCATCAATAACAACAGGATCGTCATTTATGTCAGTCTGGCTATCATCTGTATTCTGCCAGCTGCCATCCTTAACCTCATTAATTGCTTTAATTGCTCCGTTAGTAACATAATTTACTTTTGCACATCCTGCAAAAGAACCGGCAATAAGTCCGGCTGCAAGTACAAGGCTTAAGCCTTTTTTTACATATTTGTTCATTTCAGGGTTCCCCTTTCAAAATTGTACGAATCGTTTAAAACAAAACACTACATATAAAATTTATCTTAAAACGAGCAAAAAGTCAATACTAATTTGCAAAATTACACTAATTATTTTTATTATCGGAAAAATTCACATATAATTTGTTGTGATTTAACAATATTTGTGCTATAATAATTGTAACCGAATTGTCAATTTTTCATTTGCAAATCAGCAAATTATGTTATTATAAACGAAAAATGCATAGAATTAATATGATAATATGAAAATCTGCTGTGCAGAAAAACAATCCGAATTAAGGAGTAATAAATTATGAGATGTAAAAATTGCGGAACTTATAATGATGATAACAGATATATATGCGAAACCTGCGGTTCACCGCTTTATGATGAAGATAATATCGAAAATGAAAATACTGAAAAAACCATGGCTTTTACTGCTGTTGCAGATTCAGCAGAGGTCAATCCCGATACTGCCAATGAGCAATCTGTTACAGAAAAGAAGGATGATCATAAAAATCCACAAGAAAAGAAAAGTGTAATTGTCATTGCAGTACTTGTTGTTGTGTTAATAGCAATCATTGCATCTGTAGTCGTTGTTGCACAAAGCAAATCAAAGAAAAACGAGGACGAAACCAGCTCTTCAATATCATCCAGTCAGACAACTGCTGAAAAAACCACAATTTCTACAACACAGCGTACTACAGAACGCACCACAGAAAAAACAACAACGACCACCACAACAACTACAACGCAAACAACAACTGCACAAAAATGGTATATAAATGCTACCAGCAGCGGCGGCGGTTTTGTTTCAGGCGGAAACGGTGAATTCAGCAATGGTGATAAGGTAACGCTTACCGCAAAGCCGGACAGCGGATATGAATTTGACGGCTGGTATTCAAACGGTATGAAAGTAAGCAATAAAGAAAAATACACATTTACTGCAAATGAAAACATCAGCTATACCGCTGTTTTCAATAAGATTGAAACCGACACTCCTATTGAAGAAATGTATGGAGAAGACTGATTTTAGAAAGGCTGTAAAATTTACTATGAATAAGGGTGAAATTGCAAAAGAGCTTTTTATGAACGGATGCAACTGTTCACAAGCTGTAGCAGGCGCATTTGCCGATGAAATCGGACTGGATATTGAAATCATAAAGCAGCTCACCATAGGCTTCGGCGGCGGAATCGGAAGAATGCGTGAGGTTTGCGGAGCTGTTTGCGGTATGACCTTTGTTATTTCTGCAGTTTACAAAGAGGATAAAGGCAAAATTTATGAGCGTGTTCAAGCCGTGTCTGATGAATTCAAAAATGAAAATGGCTCCATAATCTGCAGAGAGCTTTTGGGTCTGACTACTTCAGGCCCCGATTCACCCAAACCGGAGGCAAGAACACAGCAGTATTATAAAAAACGACCTTGTCCGCAAATCGTGTATACAGCTGCAGAAATACTTGAAAATTATCTAAAAAATAACCCTGCATAAAATTTATGTAAAAAAAGTATTGCATTTTAATTTATGTTGTGGTATATTAATTGGGCACAAAAGTTAGTGCAACTAGTAATAACGTATGCGCCTGTAGCTCAGCTGGATAGAGTGTTTGGCTACGAACCAAAAGGTCGGGGGTTCGAATCCCTTCAGGCGTACCAAAAACTGCGATGATTATAATCATCGCAGTTTTTATTTTAAATGATTATACTGTTTAAACATAAACAAAGCAGCAAGCATAATGCTTGCTGCTTTAATTTTATAATTAAGTATAAACTTATCGTGCCTTTTTTATTGCATCAAACCTGTTTACAACTAACTTTGACACAACCCCCATAAGAAAACCTGTTACAAGACCTGCTACTAGCAAAACGGGCAGATAATATGCAATTCTGATTGTTTCCATAACAATGGCGGCAACAATGATTTGACCGATATTGTGGCAAATACCGCCAAGCATACTTACACCGATTACAGACAGCTTTGTTTTTTTTGCCAGAAGCATAACGGCAAAGCTTAAAATCCCGCCGCAAAGGCTGTAAGCAATACTGTAAACATTACCAAAGGTAAGTCCTGCCAGGAAAATTCTTATAACTGCAATAGAAAATGCCTCTCCCGGCTTCATCGTATAAAGTGCTATAACAACCACAAGGTTCGCAAGCCCCAGCTTTACACCCGGTATTCCGAAATTAAAAGGAATAAGACTTTCAAGATAGCTGAAAGTAAAGGCAAGTGCAACCATCATACCAAAAAGAGCAATTCTTTTTGACTTACTGCTTTTCATAAAAATCCTTTCGCCTTAAGTATAACCAAATATTAACTTATGTTTAAGCAGGCATACAAAAGAACAAATAAACCAGATTGTTTTAATATTCTTAAGCGACAGCATCAACATCGTCGCCCGAGCTGTAATCATTCACAACAGTAACTACGACCTTGTGGGGCAGGCATATTATTGATTCGCCGTTTTTATTGATTTCCTTATGATTGGTACAGATACCATCCGGGCAGTTTGCGTAAATCATTTTCGCTTTTCCGTCTTTAATTTCAACAGTATTTGCACCATCATTTACCGTTTCTATTTCATATTTTGCATCCGTATCAAGAGGCAGCACCTGTGTTACCTTACCGTCAACCTCTATCTGCACATAGCTCCCTGAATCGCTGTTGAGCCCATATAAAAAGAATACGAGTATTCCGACTACAACTGCAACAACAGCAATTATAATAAAATCCGCCTTTTTCATTACTGTGCCGAAGCCTCTGCAGGTGCATAGTTATCAACGATAAATCCCTGTGCATTATTTACGGCATCAATAACAGCCTGTGATGAAACCGTAGCTTTTGAAAGCACTTCAATTTTAGAGCCTTTTTCAGTACCGCTTGAAGCAACTACAGGAAGATATCTGCCGTCAAACTGGCCTTTGAATTCCGGTGTCTGAATTCTTACACCGAGGTATTCGGTTTCCTCCTGATGAAGAATATCTATGCCGCAAACAAGTGCTGCATCAGCTGAAATAACAGTAGTCATTTCAATAGGGCTTTCCTGATTATAGCCAACTGTTGTACCGGTTACAATATAAGCAACCTTATTGCCTGATGCATCAAAAGCCTCTTCAACCGCAGTAACGCCGTACTCGGATGCATTTGTGCCTGTAATATCAAGCTGATTTGTCGATTCAATTGTAAAAGAAATTTCAACAGGCTCATTATACTTTTTATTCGCAAAGTCATACAATGCCTTTGAGCCGAAAATTACGCCTGCGCAAAGCACAATCATAACAACTAATGAAATAATCCAATTTAAAGATTTAGGATTAAAATGTGCACTCTTTTTCATATTTATTCTCCTTTAAGCAGAAATATATTGTTCAAAACCTGAACTAAATATTTTTTCATAATTTTTATCTACCCAGACAGCCTCAACATTATCAAGCCCTTCAATCAGTCTTTTCCCCTCTTCTACAGACATAGTGAACAAAGCTGTAGAAAGTGCATCGCCCAATGCAGAGTCGCTGCATATTACTGAAACACTTGAAACATATTCAGCCGGCATTAAGGTTTCAGGATTAATAATATGGCAATACTTTTTGCCGTCAACGGTATAATAACGCTGATAATCACCGCTCGTTACCACAGACAAATCCGTAATTTTAACATTGAGCAGATAATCATTGGATGAAGTATCGGGATTTTCAACACCGATATTCCACAATGTTTTGCCATCATCATTTTTATATCCGAATGTACAAACATTGCCGCCTATGCTGATTGCAGCAGAGCTCCACAAATTTTCCTGTGCCCACTTGCAAACCTCACGGACTGCATACCCCTTTGCAACAGCACCTACATCAAGCTGAAGCTTTGGATCGGAAAAATACACAGTACTGTTATCCTTATCAATAACAAGCGAATCCATATCGCAATGCGCATTGGCAGCTTCAAGCACCGCCATATCAGGGAGCATTGCTTCTTCAGGATAATTGGTTGCATGCTCACGGCAAATATGCCATTCATGCAAAACCGCACCAAAGCATATATTCGTTTTACCGCCGCTTAATTCATAAACATATTTACAATATTCAAGCAAATCAATAATCCTGCCATCAACCTTTACAGGCCCATCTTTGGCCTTTTGATTCAGTGTATTAAGATTTACCAAATCATCATAAGAATTATAAATATCGTAAAGTCTGTCATACTCCTCCAGCTTCTGATGGAACTGTTCCATATGCTCATCAAAATCCTGCTCACTTTTATCATAAGCAATAATTGTTGATGCTGTATCAAACAAATCAAGAAAACTGGAGCTATAGCGTTCTTTTTTATTAACGCTCAAATTGCTGCAGGAGCAGCACATAAAAAGCATTAAAACAGAAAGTGTTAAACACAATAATTTTTTCATAGCAATAAAATTATAACAGAAACGAAGAGTACTTGCAATATAAAAAGAGAGTCCGGGGACTCTCTTTTTATATAAACATTGTTAAAATTTGCAATTAAACTGTTGCAGCATTTACTACAGTTTCAACAATTGAGCTTACAATGATTGTGCAGCCAGCTTTAAGGTCTGCATCTGAAGGATAACCATCCTCGCCAACACCTGCTTTGATTTCAGCAGCTGTTTTGCCTGTAGCCCATTTTTCAAATGCAGCAGCCTGCTCATACCACTCTTTACCGATTGGAGAAATAGCCTTCATGCCATAATCTTCTTTAAGCTCTTTTTTGCTTGCATGAAAGCACCCTCAGCAACAGTGAACTTGCCGTCAGCAATTGTGCACTTAGCTTGTGAAGCATCGATTAAGCAGGATGTAATCTTACCATCAGCATCAAGAGTTACAACTGCATAGTTTGAATCGTACTGAAGATTTGTTTCATTGCTCTCATAATACTTCTCTGTTGATACAGCAAGCTTAAGAGTATCTGTTGAAGAAGCACCTAAATCCTGTGCGTTTGTTACAGCATTTGCTACAGCCTTAGCTATATCAGCAACATGAATTGTGCAGCCTGCTTTAAGGTCTGCATCTGAAGGATAACCGTCATCGCCTACAGCAGCTGTGATTTCATCAGCAGTCTTGCCCTTTGCGAAGGTCTCAAAAGCAGCAACCTGCTCATACCATTCTTTACCGATTGGTGATACACCCTTCATATTATAGTCTTCTTTTTTCTCGAGCTTTGTTCTTAAATCAGCCTCTGAAACAGTACCGCCGTCAACAGCAAGGTCCGGCTTTGTCTGTGCCTCGTCGATTTTACAATCAATAATTTTGCCGTCTGCATCAACAAGAACTGCAGCACATACTGAATCAATTGTAAGTGTTGTGTCCTTAACTTCTGAAATTGAGCTGATTACAGAGTAACCTGTTTTTGCAGCAGCTGCATCGCCCTTGTTGTCAGCATCTGATCCGCCTTTGCTGCAGGCAGCAAATGAAACAGCAAGAACAGAAGCAAGGCCTAATGCAAGAACCTTTTTCATCTTTGTCATAATTTTCTCTCCTTAAATTATTAAATACATACATTAGGGCAAAGCAAATAACCCAAAACGATTTAAAATTATTATTTCACCATTAATAAAATAAATACAAAAACGCCAAAAATGCACTAATAAAGTGATTTTTGGCGCTTGGAATAATTGCTTCACCCTAAAGTACACGTACATAATATACGAAAAGGCAAAGATTGTCAATATTTTATCAATATTTTTTTATTAATAGCTCTTAATTATTTTTCTTGGGCACTTCTGTTCACAAAGTCCACAATGCGTACACTTTGAATAATCTATTTTGGCAATATTATTTTCAAAAACAATTGCATCATTAGGACAGTTTTTAGCACAAATGCTGCAGCCTATACAGCCTGCAGAACAAGCATCTCTTACTTCCTTGCCTCTTGACTTTGATGAACACTGAACTCTGAATTTTGAACCGGAAGGTATAAGCTCTATAAGATTGTGCGGACAAATTCGCAAACATTTTCCGCAGGCAATGCAAAGTTCTTCATCAACAACAGCTTTGCCATCAATAATTCTTATGGCTCTTTGATCGCAAACCTTTGCACAGGAACCAAATCCAAGGCAGCCATACTTACAGGAATAAGGGCTTGAACCCGGCATTTTAGCAGCATAAACGCAGCTGTCAACACCGAAGTAATTGTAATCGCTTTCTCTTTTTTCGCAATTACCGTCACATTTAACATAGGCAACCTTTTTTTCAACGTCGCCCACTTCTTGGCCCATAATTGCAGCAATTTTTTCTGCAACAGGCATACCGCCTACAGGGCATGCAGAAACAACCGCTTCACCTGCTGCAATCGCTTTTGCAAGGCTGTCACAGCCTGCATAGCCGCAGCCGCCGCAATTGCTTCCCGGAAGCTCCTCGCGAACCTTGACCTCAAGCTCGTTAACCTCAACATGAAAAATCTTTTCGGCAAGGCTTAAAACGATACCTATAATCAAACTGATTACACAAAGCGATGCAACAGCAATTATAATTTCTTTAAAATCCATATAAGCAGCCTCCTATCAAGCAAAAACAGTAAAGCCGTAAAATGCAATAGACATAAGGCAGGCAGTCATAAGCACTGCCGGTGTGCCCTTGAATGATTCAGGAAAATCATTGTTTTCCGTCTTTTCACGCACACCTGCCATAATAACTATAGCAATACAGAATCCAACAGCTGTACCAAAGCCTGTTACAACACTTGTTACAAAGTCGTTTGAGCTTTGTACGTTTGTAAGTGCAACACCAAGCACAGCACAGTTTGTTGTGATAAGCGGCAAATAAACGCCAAGAGCCTTGTAAAGCGAAGGTGATGCTTTTTTAAGGAACAGCTCAACAAGCTGAACAAGGAATGCGATTACCATAATAAACACAATGGTTTTAAGATATGTTAATTCAAATTTTTCAAGCAAAAATGTATAAAGCAGATTCGTTACTGCTGATGAAAGCGTAATTACAAAAATAACTGCTCCGCCCATACCTGCTGCTGTTTTAATATTTTTTGATACACCCAAAAACGGGCAGATACCCAAAAACTGGCTTAATACAACATTGTTTATAAGTGCAGTTGTAAGAAGCACTAAAAATAAAGTTTTAACCATTATTCATTACCCTCCTCTTCTTTAACAGGGCAATTTGCACAGTTGCCGCTGCAGCCTCCATTGCCTTTTACGTGGCGGTTAGCACCCTTGAGCTTGAGCTTGTTCTGTATTGCACAGAGAATAGCAAGAACAAAGAATGCACCCGGTGCCATAACAAAAATGGATACAGGCTCATAAGATTCCGGCATAATCTGCTTGCCGAAAAGAGTTCCGTTACCAATAAGCTCTCTTACCATACCGATAACCGTAAGACCTATTGTAAAACCAAGGCCTATGCCAATACCATCAAATATTGACAAAATCGGATTGTTTTTTGAAGCATATGTTTCAGCCCTGCCAAGAATAATGCAGTTTACAACAATAAGAGGAATAAAAATGCCCAAACTGCTGTAAAGCTCGGTTACATAAGCGTGCAAAAGCATTTCAACAATCGTTACAAATGAAGCGATAATAATAATATATACAGGAACTCTTACCCCATTTGGAATAACTTTTCTTAAAAGTGAGATAAGAAGGTTTGACATAATAAGAACAGCCATTGTGGCAAGTCCCATACCGAGTCCGTTCTTTGCACTTGTGGTTACTGCAAGAGTAGGGCACATACCGAGCATGAGAACAAAGGTAGGATTTTCTTTAATAATACCATTATAAAGTCTTTCTAAAATACTTTTCATTTCTCTCACTCTCCCTTCAATTCAGCATTATAATAATCAATTGCACCATTCACAGCTGTAAGCACAGCATCTGTTGTGATTGTTGCACTTGTAATTACATCTATCTCATTATTTGATGAATCAGCACCTGACACAACATGTTTTACAGCTTGATTGGTTGTCATACCCACAAACTGTGCTGCAAATTCATCACTTGTACATTGACCGCCCAGAGCCTTTGTTTCATTGCATACAATTGTTGCAAAGCCTTTGATTACGCCGTCGCTGCCAACGCCTAAAGCAATCTGCAAATCGCCATCATAGCCGTTATGAGCAGTTGCAACAATAATATAGCCTTTACCTGAAACTTCTTTAACCTCATTAATTGTACAGTTTTTAAGCTCTCCGTTTGCTACTGCAACATCGGCAAGTGCCTCAATATCAGCATCAGGAAACGCCTTTTGCATCGGGTCAACCTCTTCTGCCGCCTTTACTCCGCCGCCAAAACTATCCTGATAAAATACAATTGCAGCATTTACGGCTTCGGTTACAGCATTTGTAGTTATGGTTGCACCGCTTACAGCATCTATTTCGTTATCCGCCGATGCACCTGATTTTGTATACTCAATCACAGCAGCAGCCTTGCCCGTAAACTGGGATGTAAAATCAGGTTCTGCGCATTTTGAACCAAGACCTGCAGTTTCGCTGTGAGAAATAACGTCAAAGCCTGTAAGCTTTCCGTCTGAAGTTATACCAACAGCAATCTGAACATCGCCGCCATATCCGCTTGGAGAGGTTGCGGCAATTACATAGCCTGCAACACTGCCGCCGTTTTTAACAGAAAGCACATCATTGATTTTGCAGCCTGCATAACCTGCATTTTCAAGAACAGAAGCTGATTTTTCAAGCAGACCCTCTGTATCTTCTATTTCATCAAAACCTTGAGCATCAGGATATACAGCCTCGTACACCTTTGCTCTGGCATTGATTTCCGCCTGATGAATCGGCTCTTTTGTAACCTGGTTGACAACTGCCAAAGCAAGAACGGCAATAAAGGTTACAACAAAAAGCACAAGTGTATTCATTAAAATACTTGATTTTTTCTTTGCCATTATTTTTTCTCTCCTTTCGCTTTTTCACAGCCGAAAGGCTTAGGAACTGTAATTTTTTCAATGATAGGAACAAGCAGATTGCCGATGATGATTGCATAGGAAACACCCTCAGCAGATGAACCAAGCACTCTGAACAGTGCAGTCATCAGACCGAGAATAATACCATAAATAATCTGACCCTTAGCGGTAATCGGACTTGTGGCATAATCTGTTGCCATAAAGAAAGCACCGACAAGAAGGCCGCCTGAAAGAAGCTGACCTAACATATAATGAACAGACACGTCATTACCCATAGCCAAATTCACAAGGAAAATAAACAACATTGTAGAAGCAATGTATGTAAACGGAATTCTGACTGAAATAACTTTTTTGATTATAAGATAGAGTGCTCCGACCAAAATAGCGAGTGCTGAAACCTCACCAATACAGCCTGCATGATAACCTATAAATAAAGTAAGCAAATCAGGTGTTTCGCCAGCTGCAAGCTGTGCTAAAGGTGTTGCACCTGAAACACCGTCGAGTGTAAAATCATTCATTCGTGATGTAAAGGAAATCAGAAGGAAGCACCTTGCTGCAAGCGCAGGGTTCATAAAGTTCTGACCCAGACCGCCGAAGAACATTTTAACAACAACAATTGCAAATACACTGCCGATAACCGGTATCCACCAGGCAACCGTTGCAGGAAGATTAATTGCAAGAATCATACCTGTAACTACTGCACTATAGTCAAAAACCGTTATAGGCTTTTTAGCAATAAGTTCAAACAAGGCCTCACTAATCACACAGGTAACAACACATATTGCGATTACCTTAAGTGCATCAAGACCAAAATGATAAACACCAAATGCAAGAATAGGAAGCATAGCAATAGCCACGTCACGCATAATTGCTTTTGTGGTATCCTGTGCTCTCACATGAGGAGAAACTGAAACATTATACATAATACATACTCCCTCCTATCTTACGATTTCATAGCACGAACACTTGTTTTGCCGTGCTTAAATAACTGGGTAAGCGGAATTTTTGCAGGGCACACAAAAGTGCAGCAGCCGCATTCAATACATTCCATTCCGCCTAAACCGCTGAATTTTTCAAAATCATTTGATTTAACAGCTTTAGCCATCATCTGCGGAACCAGAATTTCAGGACAAGCAGAAACACATCTGCCGCAATGTATACAAGCAGACTGTGAAAGTGCCGATACATCATCCTTGGAAAAAGCCAGAATAGATGAAGAGGTTTTTACAACAGGCACTTCAAGAGAGCTCATTGCAGTACCCATCATCGGTCCGCCCGATATAAACTTTACAACATCATCAGATGCACCGCCTGCCGCCTCAAGCACATAGCTGTGGCTTACACCCAGCGGAACATCCACATTGCATGGTGAATGAACAGCTTCGCCTGTGATTGTCATAACCTTGTGGATTAAAGGCATATTTTTATAAACCGCTTCATAGATTGCATAGCAGCTTGCTGTGTTAAGAACGATACAGCCCTTATCAGCAGGCAGCATTTTTGAATTAATCTTTCTGCCTGTTATTGCAAAAATAAGCTGTCTTTCACCGCCCTGCGGATATTTTGTTTTAAGTGATGCAACAGATATTCTGTCCTCACCGGCGCTCTTTTCCTCCATTGCTTTTACAGCATCGGGCTTATTATCTTCAATGCCGATAAATGCTTTTGCATTTGGGAAAAGCTTAAGAACTGCTTTTATACCTTTGATAATTTCATCACCGCGCTCCAGCATTAAGCGGTAGTCAGAAGTGAGATAAGGCTCACACTCCGAGCCATTGATAATTACAGTATCAATATTCTGTGCATTTTTCGGTGAAAGCTTAACTCCGGTAGGAAAACCGGCACCGCCAAGACCGACTATACCGGAATCCTTTATGATACCAATAATATCATCCGCACTTAAAGCATCCGGATTCCTGTCCGTGCCAAAGCCGCTCACAGCTTCGTCAAGTCCGTCATTTTCAATAACAATACAATCTCGAATTTCACCGCTTACAACAGCTCTTTTTTCAATTGCTTTCACAGTACCTGAAACCGCACTGTGAACAGGTGAGGATATAAATCCACCTGCTTTTGCAATCTGCTGACCCTTTAACACCCTGTCACCTACATTAACAACAGCTTCGGCAGGTGCTCCGATATGCTGGGTTAAAGGATATACCATTTCATTGCAAGCTGCAATATTCTTAATCGGGCTGTCCTTCGAGAGCTCCTTGCCCTCGTAAGGATGAACGCCTTTTCTGAATGATTTTTGCCTCATTTTGTTACATCCCTTCAAGTTAATAGATAAGAAAAAATCAATTTCCCCATCATTATAAAATACCGGGAATAATCAAATATTCCCACGCCGTGGTTTAATGCGCATTTATGCAAATTATATTGTAGCATAATTATAATAAACAATCAAATAAATATTTACAAAATTATAAAAACAAATATTAACACTTATTTTTACAACATAAACCATAGGCAATGAATAGAAATAATATTAAGTCCATTTTTAATATTATTCCATTTTTAAGTTAAAAAAGCACAAAAAATCAGCTGCGAAAAAACGCAGCTGATTAATAACCGAATTATTAAGGAATACCTCAAGAGATATTATTTTGTTTCGGAAGGCTGATAATTAAAGTTTGATGCATTATAACCGAAATACTTTTCAACAATAGGTGTGAATTCATCGGCATCATTATATTCAGGGCTCTTAAGCTCATAAATAGCCTCGTTAATTGCATCTACATACCAATCAAGCTTTTTGAATGAATAAACATAGCTGATGGTTTCAAGCTCGCCACCCAGCACAGCAAAATCATCTTTATTATCAAGCACATTAAAGGTAAATTCGTCAATAACAACTGCACCTACCTTGCCGCTTGCCAAATCGCTTAATGCCTGTGCAGCGTCATCATATTCAGTTACTGATTTAAGTCCGTTTTTAATGGTTGAATTTTTATCAAGAGCAGCAACTGCATTATCTGTTACAACAGCAGCATCCACACCCTGCAAATCTGCATAGGAAGCAATTGAGCTGTCTTTAGCCGTTACAGTAATTACTCTGTTATCAATGATATCCTCTGTGAACGTAAAGTCCTCATTGAAAGAGCCGGTATTTTTTTGAATGCCGCCAATCATTACGTATGCGATATATTCGTTGCCGTCCTCATCAGTATATGCAACATCCTCGCCTACTTTGTAACCCTCTTCAACCTGAACAAATTTATAATCCTTTGATTCGTTTTTAACATTGTCAATAATCTGATTGAAAACTTCAACGTCAAAACCTGTAAGCTCACCGTTTTCATCTGTATAAATAAACGGTTCACATTCTTCTGTATAGGCAATAAGCATTGTTTTATCTGTAATTTTTTCTGCAATTTGCACTTTTGAACAGCCCACAAAGCAAAGTACAACAAACATTGCAGCAAGAATCACAGCAAAAGCTTTTTTAAAAATCTTCATAATCAATATATCCTCCCTCACGGATAGTTCATTTAAAATTGGTATCTGATTAAACTTAATACAATTTTATAATATTGTGAACTTAAAGTCAATAGAAAATAAAATTGACCCTTGACAGTTTTGCTTAATTGACTTAATCTAAATTTATGAAATACAAAAATATAACCCAAGGACGCTTCATTAGCAGGCCCAACAGATTCATTGCAATAATAGATATAGACGGCACCGAACATACTGTTCACGTAAAAAATACAGGCAGGTGCCGTGAATTGCTGATGCAAGGTGCCGAAGTGTTTTTGGAAAAGAGCGACGACAAAAACAGAAAAACAGAATATGATTTAATTTCTGTTTACAAAAATGATATATTGGTAAATATGGATTCCCAAGCTCCAAACAAGGCTGTAGGCGAATGGCTGCAAAAAGGTGAATTAATACAGGAGCCTGTTTTGATTAAGCCTGAAGCAGTATACGGCAACTCACGGCTTGATTTTTATGTTGCGGGCAAAAGCGAAAAAGCCTACATAGAGGTTAAGGGCGTTACGCTTGAAAAAGATAAAGCTGCCATATTCCCTGACGCACCTACACAAAGGGGTGCAAAGCATTTGGAAGAGCTTATCAAAGCAAAGCAGGAGGGGTTCAGGGCAATTGCCATTTTTGTTATTCAAATGAAAGGCTGTAATTATTTTAAGCCGAATGATCAAACCGACCCTGAATTTGCAAGTCAGTTAAAGAAAGCCAAAGATAACGGAGTAGAGATTTTAGCATTAGACTGTATTATAACGGAAAACAGTATGATTATTGATAAAGAAGTAGAGGTAAAACTATGAAAAAAATAATTTGCACAACTTTGGCATTATGCATTATATTTGCATTTGCCGCTTGCGCTAAAAGCAACGAAGAGCAGGACACAACAGTCAGTCAGACTGTGACTGTAACAGAAACCACACAAACCACAACCGAACCGACACCCAAAACAACTGCACCTGCAAAGGAGGACAGTAAAAAGGGAGAAAGCTTAAAAAATACTGTTATTTCTGCCCTGGGCAGCCAATCCGGTGCCGCCGCTGACGGTGATTTTAAAAACGGAAGCTTTAACTATAAATATATTCGTAATACGGAAATTGTATATGCAAACGAACGAAGCGAAGCATTTGAGCAGACCGCCAAGAACAATGCACAAGAATTTGTTGACCAGATTCAAACCTTTTATGGCGACGAAATAACACTTTACAATACGCACGAAACGCCGATAGGCGATTCAGATAACGGGATAGACAGCGTAAGATATGAATACACCTATATCAATACCCAGAATCAGCTGTTAAAGATATTCGCTGACAGCGATGGCACAATAAGCTATGTTGAATGCAATTTCACTTGGTAATTGACAAAAGCATTTTACAGTACTAAAATAAGTAGTTAATTAAATGAAATATAGATTACAGAGGCGAATATAAATGTTGACATTGGACAGAGTTTACAAAGCAAAAAGGGTGCTGGGCGAGGTTATCAGAGAAACGGATATGATACTTGCCAAAAACATATGCGACGGCACCGATGTATATTTAAAAACAGAGAATCTGCAGGTAACGGGTTCATTTAAAATCAGAGGTTCCTATTTTAAAATCAGCCAGCTTTCCGATGAAGAAAAGAAAAATGGTGTAATTGCCTGCTCTGCAGGAAACCACGCACAGGGCGTTGCACTTGCTGCAACAAAAAACGGCATTAAATCCTTAATATGCCTGCCTGACGGCGCACCCATAAGCAAGGTTGAGGCAACCAAAAAATATGGAGCAGAGGTTTGCATGGTCAAGGGCGTATATGATGACGCATATCAAAAAGCACTTGACCTTAAGGAGGAAAAGGGATATTCCTTTATTCACCCATTTGACGATCCTGATGTTATTGCCGGCCAGGGCACAATCGGACTTGAAATTCTTGACCAGCTGCCTGACGCTGATGTAGTAGTTGTACCAATCGGAGGCGGCGGACTTATTGCCGGTGTGGCTTATACGATTAAACAGATTAATCCTAACTGCAAGGTATATGGCGTCCAGGCTGCAGGTGCGCCTTCAATGGTCACATCTGTAGATGACGGAAAAATTGAAACTCTCGATAAGGTGCAGACTATCGCTGACGGTATTGCTGTTAAAACGCCCGGCAATTTAACGTTCGATTTAGTTAACAAATATGTTGATGGAATATATACTGTTACAGATGATGAAATTGCACTTGCAATCCTCACACTTCTTGAACAGCAAAAGCTCATTTCAGAGGGTGCAGGAGCTGTCCCTGTTGCTGCTGTAATGAACGGTAAAATCCCTGATATAAACGGCAAAAAGGTTTGCTGCCTTGTATCAGGCGGAAATATTGATGTTACCATCCTTTCCCGAGTAATTGAGCGAGGACTCAAAATGGGCGGCAGAACAGCGGATATTACCATTGCTCTTTCCGACAAACCGGGTCAGCTTATGGGCGTAAGCCAGATTATTGCCGATTTGGGAGCAAACGTTGTATCTGTAAATTATGACAGCACCGATCTTGATATGAACATTACAGACTGTTACCTTAAAATCGGTGTTGAAACAAGAGATTACAACCACATCGTTCAGATTAAAGCTGCGCTTCGACAGGCAGGCTTTGAGGTATGTGATTAATTACATTATATATAAGGAGCAAAACAATTATGGAATATGTAGCAACAAACAATGCGCCAAACGCAATAGGCCCCTATTCACAGGCTGTAAAGACAAACGGATTGCTTTTCACTTCAGGCCAGATTGCCATTAACCCTAAAACGAATGAAGTCGAGGCAAAAACAATTGAGGAACAGACAACACAGGTTTGTGACAATCTGAAAGCAGTTGTTGAGGCAGCCGGCAGTTCAATGGATAAGGTGGTTAAAACCGTTTGCTTTTTGGCAGACATAAACGACTTTGCCAAATTCAACGAAATATACGGCACCTATTTCACTTCAAAACCGGCCCGCTCATGCGTTGCTGTAAAGGATTTGCCAAAGGGTGTTCTTTGCGAAATCGAGCTTATTGCTGAATTATAATTTAGTATATATTAACAAAAAGAGTGCAAGTTGATTAACTTGTACTCTTTTTTATATATTTATATAAGTATATTTCAAAAATGATAAACACATATGTTATATATGCCTGCAAAGCTGTTAATTTACAAATCATACTTAATTATTTACAAAATGTGAATTTTTTGGATTTTTATAGAAAAACTATTGACAAAACAAGGTTTAAGATATAATATAAAAGCAGGTTAGCACTCAAAGGTCAAGAGTGCTAACAGCAAAAAGCGTCACGGAAGAGGTGCGGAAAGGATGATAAGTGAAAGACGTCTGGCAATACTCAATTTAATCATTGAGCATTACATTCAGACAGGTGAACCTATGGGTTCAAAAACTTTATGCCAGCTTCTTCCCTACTCCGTTTCCAGTGCCACTGTAAGAAATGAAATGGCTTACCTTTCAGAGCTCGGTTACCTTGAACAAAGGCACACCAGCGGAGGACGTGTTCCAAGCAAGGCTTCATACAGATACTATGTTGACAGCATTATGGAGCACAAAACGCTATCTGCCTTTGAAAAGCAGAGGATAGATGAAGTTTTATCGGTAAACGCAGGTGACCCTGAAAGGCTGTTAAACGATGCTGCAAAACTTCTGGCAAGATACACAGGCTGCCTCGGTTTTTGCTGTGCAGTAGAGGATCCGCTTGATTGCATACAAGGTGTCGATTTAATACCTGCCGGAAAATCAAAAGCAATGCTTGTTATGCTGACAATGGGCAGCAAAATCAAATCATCACTCATAAATATGCCGTGCCCTTTAACAGATGATTTCAGATTTCTTTTTTACGAGGTTATGAAACGTCTGTTTATCGGAACACCGCTTACAGATGTAACGCCTGCATTAGTTCAGCGTTCGGTTATAATCGCCAAAGACCGAGTGTTTGATTTATTGCCCGTTTTAACCTCACTGTGTTCACTTTGCAGCGAAGCATCAAAAAGCACGCTGATTACAGAAGGTGAAACAAATCTTCTGTCACACGAGGAGCTGGGCAGCAACGTTTACAGACTGCTGTCATTTTTAGCTGACAAAAAGCAGATGATTAACTTTTCAAAATATTTTGCTAACGGAAACTCCGGCTGTGCAATGTTTATCGGCGATGAAAACCCGATGTTTGAAATGAAGGATACAACAACTGTTATATCAAAATTCAAATACGGCAATAATCAAACTGCCACTCTGGGAATAATCGGTTCGGTCAGAATTGATTACGAAACCATACTTCCCTGTGTGGAATATATATTTAAAACAGTAGATAACCTACTTCTAAAAGGAGGTACAAAATGAGCAAGAAAAAGTCAGAGGAAATAAAGGACGAGGAAATCAAGGAAAAAACAAAAAAATCCGAGAAATCCGATTCAAAAAAGGCGGACAAAAAAGAGCCTGAAAAAAATCCTTTGGAAAAAGAGCTTAACGACACAAAGGAGCAGCTGTTAAGGATAACCGCAGAGTATGCAAACTTCCGCAAGCGCTCTGAAAAAGAGAAAAACGAAAGCTTCACTTTTGCAACAGCAAAAGCAATCGGTGAAATCCTGCCGGCAATTGATAACCTTGAAAGAGCATTATCCAATGAGCACGAGGATTATGAAGCTCTCAAAAAAGGTGTGCAGATGACTTTTGATGGTCTTATGGCATCATTTGAAAAACTTGGTGTTACAGCCTATGGCGAAAGCGGCGAACAGTTTGACCCTAACTTCCACAATGCAGTAATGCATATTGAGGACGAAGAACTGGAGTCAAACATAATCACCGATGTATTTCAAAAGGGCTATAAAATAAATGATAAGGTTGTAAGACCTGCAATGGTCAAAACGGCCAACTAATTATAAGGAGGACAATGATTATGTCAAAGATTATCGGTATTGATTTAGGTACAACAAACAGCTGCGTCAGTGTTATTGAAGGCGGTGAATCCGTAGTAATCGCAAACGCAGAAGGCGCAAGAACAACTCCGTCAGTAGTTGCTTTTTCAAAAGACGGCGAAAGAATGGTAGGTAACGTTGCAAAGCGTCAGGCTATCACAAACCCTGATAAGACAATCTCTTCAATCAAGAGACATATGGGCTCAGATTACAAAGTAACCATTGATGGAAAGGCTTATACTCCTCAGGAGATTTCAGCAATCATCCTTCAGAAACTTAAGGCTGATGCTGAGGCTTATCTTGGTGAAACCGTATCGGAGGCTGTTATCACAGTTCCTGCCTATTTCACAGATGCACAGCGTCAGGCAACAAAGGATGCAGGTAAAATCGCAGGTCTTGAGGTAAAGAGAATCATCAACGAGCCTACTGCTGCTGCTCTTGCTTTCGGTATTGACAAGGAAGATGATCAGAAGGTAATGGTATATGATCTCGGCGGCGGTACCTTTGACGTTTCAATTATTGAAATGGGTGACGGTGTTCAGGAAGTACTTGCTACAGCAGGTAACAACCGTCTCGGCGGTGACGACTTTGATAAGAAGGTTATGGACTGGATTGTCGCTGAATTCAAAAGGGACAATGGTATTGACCTTTCAAATGATAAAATGGCTATGCAGAGAGTTAAGGAAGCCGCAGAAAAAGCAAAGATTGACCTTTCAGGTATGACAACTGCTCAGATTTCTCTTCCATTCATCACAGCAGATGCAACAGGTCCTAAGCACCTTGAACTTACACTTACAAGAGCTAAGTTCAACGAGATGACTGCTGACCTTGTAGAAGCAACAATGGGTCCTGTACGTCAGGCTATGAGCGATTCAGGTCTTTCCATGAATGAGATTGACAAAATTCTCCTCGTCGGCGGTTCAACAAGAATCCCTGCTGTTCAGGAAGCCATTCAGAAATTCAGCGGTAAAGAACCATTTAAGGGTATCAATCCTGATGAATGCGTTGCTATGGGTGCTGCACTTCAGGGCGGTGTACTCGGAGGCGACGTTAAGGGTCTCCTTCTTCTCGACGTAACTCCGCTTTCACTTGGTATTGAAACAATGGGCGGTATCAACACTGTTATTATTGAAAGAAATACAACCATTCCTACAAAGAAGAGCCAGATTTTCTCAACTGCTGCTGACAATCAGACATCCGTAGAGGTACACGTTCTTCAGGGTGAAAGAGAGTTCGCTAAGGACAACAAAACACTTGGCATGTTCCATCTTGACGGAATTCTTCCTGCAAGACGCGGTGTTCCTCAGATTGAAGTAACATTCGATATTGATGCTAATGGTATTGTTCACGTATCAGCAAAGGATCTCGGCACAGGCAAGGAGCAGGCTATTTCAATCACTGCATCATCAAATATGAGCAAGGAAGATATTGACAAGGCTGTTAAAGAGGCTGAGCAGTTCGCAGAAGAGGATAAGAAAAAGAGAGAAGCTATTGACATCAGAAATAATGCTGATCAGATGGTATATCAGACAGAAAAACTTATTTCTGAAGATGGTGACAAATTCTCAGCTGACGACAAATCTGCTCTTCAAACAAAGGTAGATACACTTAAAGAAGCCCTCAAGGGTGAAAATCTCGATGCAATCAAGACCGCTCAGGAGGATTTACAGAATAAGTTCTATGAAGTTTCTCAGAAACTCTATCAGGCTGCACAGGCTGCACAGGCTGCCGGAGCAGATCCGAACGCAGCAGGAGCTGCAGGCTTTGATCCAAATGCTGCTGCAGGCGGTGCAGATGCAGGTTATACTGATGCTGATTACAAAGAGGTTGACGATAACTAATAAATAATATATAATCCAATCACAGTTTCCTGCTGCTCCTTTGAGTCGGCAGGAAACATTCATAAATCAGAGGCGGGATATTAATCCCGCCCTGCACATTTAAGTATTATAACAAATTGACATAATCAGGAGGCAAATGAATGCCTGAAGAAAAAAGAGATTACTACGAGGTCCTTGGTGTAAGCAAGGGCGCAAGTGACGATGAAATAAAAAAAGCATACAGAAAGACAGCAAAAAAATATCATCCGGACCTGAATCCTGACAATGCTGAAGCAGAGGCAAAGTTCAAGGAATGCAACGAAGCATATGAGGTTTTATCCGACCCACAGAAAAAAGCACGTTACGACCAGTTCGGCTTTGCAGGAGTTGATCCTAACTATGGTGCAGGTCAGGGCGGAGCAGGCTTCGGCGGCGGCTTTGGCTTTGACGGTGATATTGATCTGGGAGACATTTTCTCCTCTTTCTTCGGCGGCGGTTTTGGCGGCGGAAGAAATCCAAATGCACCGCAGCGCGGACGTGACATACAGGCAGGCGTTTCTCTTACATTTGAAGAGGCTGCAAAGGGATGCAAAAAAACGATTGAGGTTTCACGCATTATGGACTGCAGCGACTGCGGCGGTTCAGGTGCGGCAAAGGGTTCATCCCCTACAACCTGCCCCGAATGCCAGGGCAGAGGTGTTATAAATATCCAGCAAAGAAGTCCGTTCGGCGTTATGACCACACAGAAAACCTGCTCACGCTGCGGCGGTTCAGGTAAAATCATTTCTACCCCGTGCCAGAAATGCAACGGCAAAGGCAAGGTAAGGGTTAAAAAGAAAATCGAAATCAATATTCCAAGCGGAATTGACAATAACCAGATTGTAAATGTAAGAGGATACGGAAATGCAGGCACAAACGGCGGACCGGCAGGCGATTTAAAGGTTGTTGTAAGCATTAAAAGACACCCTTATTTCACACGTGACGGCTATGATGTTTGGGTTGACAGGCACATTTCCATTGTTCAGGCAACACTCGGTGCAGATATTACTGTACCTACCCTTGATGGCGACACCACACTCCATATCCCTGCAGGAACACAGCCTAACGAAATCTTCACCCTTAAAGGCAATAAAGGTATACAAAGGCTCAATTCAATGGGCAGGGGTGATGAGCATGTAAGAATTATTGTAGATATTCCAAAAAGCGTTACAGAAACACAGAAAAATCTGCTCAAGGAATTTGATAAAGATTACGTTGCACCAAAAAATAAAGAAGGCTTTTTTGATAAATTCAAAAAGAAATAAAACCAAGCCCCTTTGTGTGTTTTCAAAGGGGCTTGACAATTAATATGAATTACTTTACACTCAAATTGGATAGTTACAAAAACCGGATTTTGGAGAATTTTTATGTCGGGATGGTCAACTAAAATATTTGCAAACGATATTGCAATGGATATAAAAGAGGATTTTTGTAGCCTTTACGGCATAAAAAAACCGATTGACGAAATACACAAATATATTTTATCCTACTGCCCTAAAGATGATGACGAGGAAGCCTGTGCGTTTTGGACAGCCCTTGCTGCTGTTGAATGGGAGTATGGTATACTTGATGAAAAAGTAAAAAGCAAAACACTTGATATTATCATAAACCATCCTGACACACGCTTTTTTATAAAAGAAAAGGATCGTAAAATTAGACAGAAAACTTTAAACGAGCTGGCATTAAAACTTGAAACCAAAAATGAAAAACCAAAAAAGCGAAAAAAGCCTTTTGTATATCGCTGTCCTTGGAATATCGGCGATGTATTGACAATCAAGTTAAACGATAAATATGCATATATCCATGTTTGCGGTATTTTAAAAAACAAACACAAAATCGAAGAGCTTGCAGAGGATAGCTTGCACATTAAAGTTTTTGATAGATTAAGCAATGAAATTCTGGATATAAAAAAGCTCAAACCCACGATTTTTAAGAAACCACAATATTTAAAACTAGATTATTGTGAAGGATTAAACTGTTATTGCGAGCAGCTTTGGTGCACCGGAATAAAAGAAAAGGAAGCTTTGGAAAAGAAGCTTACATTTATAGGTAACATACCCGTTAAGCCTGAATATGCGAATGGTGTTTGCAGATATTATCAATTCAAATTATTTGAGGATTCGCTCACCAAACGCTTTAATGGAAAATACTTAAGCGAGAAATACAAAGACACCTGGAATTAACAATATAAAATCAGGAGAATTAAGCGATGGGAATTTTAAAGAATTTATTTAAAAAAGATAAACACAGCGATATTGATGAGGCTATAAACAAATCTTTCACAGACTTTAACAATTTAATGAATATGGATTTAAAAGACATATTTACCCTCGATGATGAGAACAAATTTGTTACTGCAATGAGCGGTTATCTGGGTAAAAAGAGCGATTATGGAGATCACCTTGATGCACTTACCGAGCGTGAAAGAATTTTCTATACAGCAGATGTTTTTGAAGGTGAAATCAACAACGGCGGCTTTGAGCAGTATATTTACAACAGCAGCGGTCAGAGTGCAAATGAAATAATTGCTGCACTCAACACCATCGGTGCAAATCAGATTGCAGAAATATACCAAAAGATTTTTGATATATTCGGCTGTAAAATCCCAACTGAACAAGAGGAACGAGAAGAATGGTTTGATGAAAAGCTTGACGATGAGCTTGAGGAACTGATAAATCAATGTGATTCTGATTATTATGACCTTTCGCTTGATACAGACAAACTGAAATACAACTACGCAATTAAAAACAAAGCATATTTTTCATAAAGCAAAATGCCTTGTGGTTAGACGGATAATCTCCTGTCCCCACAAGGCATTTTTATTTGACAATTTCGTTTTAGAGCATATTATTAATCTGTTCAAGCACCGACGCCACACCATCATCAAAGCTCGGAGGAACAATAAAATCAGCTGCCTTTTTGCAATTTTCACTTGCATCTGATACAGCAAAGCCGTATTTTGCAAATTGCAGCATTTCCATATCATTATCAGCGTTACCGAATGCAGCTGTTTCTTCACGGCTTATTCCGAGTTGTTCCAGCACAAATTCCAATCCCTTATGCTTGCCTGCATTTTCAGAGGAAATTTCAATCCTGCCGGATATGGAGGTTGTTACATAAACACCGGGCAAAGCACTTACATCTTCAAAAATCTGCTGACTGTCCGATTTATCCGCCGCAATAACATCAATACTTTCAAGCTCATTTTTATGATTGAATATAAAAGCATTAATATCTTCAACAGAATTTCTTGTTGCTTTGATATATTCACCTACATTTTCAGAAAAGCCGTATTTATCGGTATTATTCATAAAATAAGCGCAAGCAAACGCCCTGCCCTCATAAAAAACCTCAAAAGCAGTATTTTGGTCATTATAGTTTTTCACAATATAGTCAACTGCTGCTGATGGAACGGGGTAGGATTTTATACATTTGCCGCTGGCAATTTTATAAATAGATGCGCCGTTTGAAGTAACGGCAAACTCTATGCCTTCAATATTTCCAAGGCATTTTGGCAGCGAATCAAAGCATCTGCCGCTGGCAACTACAATATGCATTCCATTTGAAATCGCGGTTTGAATTGCGGTTTCAGTCCTTTTGGTCATACTGCCGTCATCCAGCAATACCGTGCCATCCAAATCAAGTGCAATACATTTAATTTTCATATAAATCCACACACCCTTCTGCCATAAATCACTCGCTGAAAACAGACTGATTATCTAAAATATCTTTTATTTGCGATAGGCTTTCAATCTCAAAATCAGGAATGAAACCTGACTCATTTTTATTATGCTTCGGGTTAAACCATATCGTTTTAATACCGGCATTTATTCCGCCCTTTATATCGCTTGACAGGCTATCGCCTATAATTACGGTTTCATCCTTATTAAAATCAGTAATGCTTTTAAACACACTTTCAAAAAACTTCACATTCGGCTTTTCACAGCCTACCACCTCTGAAATGAATATATCCTCAAAATAGTGTGAAATGCCTGCACTTGCAAGCCTGCCATCCTGCACTTTTTTAGACCCGTTTGAAACAAGATAAAGATTATAATTTTCACAAAGCTGCTGCAGGATTTGGGGTGCACCGTCAATAAAGTAATGCCCGACTGCAAGATAATCCTCATACAAAGCAGTCGCCTTTTGAGGGGACACATCAACGCCAAGCTCATCAAAAAGCAGTCTGTAACGGTTAACCTTAACCTCTTCACGGCTGATTTCACCAAGCTCAAGCCTTTTCCATTGTGATATATTATATTTGCTGTATTGGCTCACAATATAATCTGTAGGCTCAATCCCCAGCGCCTTAAGCGTTTTTGACACAGCAACACGCTCACTCATTTTAAAATCCAATATCGTATCATCAAGGTCAAATAAAATTGTTTTAAACATATGAAACCATCCAGCCTTTCCAACTGCCAAGCAAGGCAGAGAATAAAAACAAACGGCAATACACCGTATTATAGTTTAGCAAACCAAACAATAAAATCCGTTTATGTCATTATAACAGACACAAACGGATTTTTCCATAAATATACATATATATCTTATTGCTTATGTGAACAGCTGCCATGGCATTTGCTGCAGTCGCCGCCGCACACAACACTTTTGCCATTCTTTTTATCCTTAATCATTTTTACAACAACAGCAATTACAGCTGCAGCTAAAATAATAAGTACAATTATTGTGCCAATATTGGCTTTAAAAAAAGTAAGCATAAAAACACCTTATTTCTTTTTCACTCTAACTTGTTCAACTGCACTTGTGTTTAAAGCCACATCCTCTTTATAAGGGCGAACAAGCATAAAAATTAATAACGCAAGAATCATCATTGCTGCAATAACACCAATCACATTTCCCTGCCCTGTAACAAGCATACCAAGCTGATAAACAATAAAGGAAACTGCATAGGCAAAGCCACACTGATAACCAATTGCAAACCAGGTCCACTTCGGATTGTTCATCTCTCTTCTGATTGCACCGATTGCCGCGAAGCAAGGTGCACAGAGAAGGTTGAAGATAAGGAATGAATAACCTGCCAGAGGCGTAAGACCTTCAAAATCAAGCACACCAAATACGCCTACAACCTCTTCTTTAGCAACAAGCCCCATTACAGTAGCAACCGCTGCCTTTATGCTGCCAAAGCCCAAGGGTGAGAATATCCATTTAACAGCGTTGCCAATCATACCAAGCACAGAAGCTTCAAGCTCCATTTCAGCATCAAATCCAAATCCTCCGGACTCGAGAATGCCGAGATGTGATGTTGCCCAAATGAATATCGTTGCAAGCAGAATTACTGTACCTGCCTTTCTTGATGAATGACCAGCCACGCTCCCACATTGAACGAAGAACATTTCCTGCTGTCGGCATATGATAAGCCGGAAGCTCCATAACGAACGGTGCCGGATCGCCGGAGAACATTCTTGTCTTTTTGAGGATAATGCCTGAAATGATTATAGCTGCCACACCTATAAAATAAGCACTTGGCGCAACCCACCATACACCACCGAACAGAGCACTTGCAATCAGTCCGATAATGGGAAGTTTAGCACCGCAGGGGATAAATGTGGTGGTCATAATCGTCATTCTTCTGTCACGCTCATTTTCAATTGTACGTGAAGCCATAATACCGGGAACGCCGCAGCCGGTGCCGATAAGCATCGGAATAAAGGATTTGCCTGAAAGACCGAATTTACGGAAAATTCTATCCATCACAAATGCTACACGAGCCATATAGCCACAGCTTTCAAGAAAAGCAAGGAAGATAAACAGAACAAGCATCTGGGGCACAAAGCCAAGAACTGCGCCTACGCCGCCCACTATACCATCTATAATCAGGCTGTTAAGCCAATCTGCACAGTCCACCTTATCAAGAAGATTGCCGATAAGAACCGGAATACCCGGAACATAAATGCCGTAATCTGCTGTATCGGGAACACCCTCGGCATCCTCACCTACAGCGGCATCAACAGTTTCTGAAATATCAAAGCCCTCTGCTGCAAGCGAATCACCATATGAGCCATAGGCTTCATCAAACGCTCCGAAATCGCCGTCTGCAATTGCACGCTGAACATCAGATGCGCCTATTACATCGGCAGCAGCTGCAGCATCTACAGTTGATTTAACATCATCTGTAAACAAATATTCTTCTGCATATGCATTCATTGCATCGTCATAATCACTTTGACCCGTAATGTGCCAGCCATCACCAAACACACCGTCATTTGCCCAATCTGTTGCCCATGTACCTACTGTTGTTACCGAAACAAAATACACAAGAAACATTACAACAGCAAAAATAGGCAAAGCCAGAAAACGATTTGTAACAATCTTATCTATTTTATCGGAAGCTGAAAGCCTGCCTGCGCTTCTTTTATTATAAGCGCCTTTTATGATTGATGCAATATAAACATATCTTTCATTTGTAATTATGCTTTCTGCATCGTCATCAAGCTCATCCTCCGCAGCCTTGATATCTTCTTCAATATGTTCAAGTACATTGCTGTTTATATTGAGCTTTTCAAGCACCTTATCGTCGCGTTCAAAAATCTTGATTGCATACCAGCGCTGCTGTTCGGCAGGCATATTGTGAACTGTTGCCTCTTCAATATGAGCAAGTGCATGTTCAACAGCACCTGAAAAACTATGCTGCGGTACTGTTGCCTTACCCTTCGCCGCATCAATTGCAGCCTGTGCAACATCCGCAATGCCTGTTCCTTTAAGAGCCGATATTTCGACCACTCTGCAGCCAAGCTGACGTGAAAGCTCGTTAATACGGATTTTATCGCCGTTTTTCTTTACCACATCCATCATATTAACAGCTACAACCACGGGTATACCAAGCTCTACAAGCTGTGTTGTTAAATAAAGATTTCTTTCCAGATTTGTACCGTCAACAATATTAAGTATCACATTGGGACGCTCATCAATAAGATAATTTCTTGCAACAACCTCCTCCAATGTATACGGCGAAAGTGAATAAATACCCGGTAAATCCGTAATGATTACATCATTATGCTTTTTAAGCTTACCTTCCTTTTTCTCCACAGTAACACCCGGCCAGTTGCCGACAAACTGATTTGAACCTGTCAATGCATTAAACAGGGTTGTTTTTCCGCAGTTAGGGTTACCTGCAAGTGCAATTTTAATTTCCATAAAATATCCTTTCTCTGTATAATTAGTTTCAACTAACTCTATTCTATAAAAAATAGGGAATCATCTCCCTTACCCAATGTGCATTAATTCAAAGTTTCTAAAAATGATTCAATCTCTATCATTTGGGCATCAGCTTTGCGAAGTGACAGCTCATAGCCACGTACCGTAACCTCCATAGGGTCCCCAAGCGGAGCAACCCTGCGTACTTTGATTTCAACGCCCTTGGTAATGCCCATATCCATTATTCTGCACTTAACAGCACCTTCACCGTGCAGCTTAACAACCTTTACACAGTCGCCAACTTTTGCCTGTTTTAAAGTTTTCATACCATACCTCCATATTTATTACATAATTTAAACCATAATTTTTGCAGCCATTTCCTTGCTTATAGCAACACGTGATTCCTTAACATTCACGATTAAGTTGCCCGACAAGGAAGAAATCACCTTAATGCTGCCCCCTGCAACAAACCCAAGATTTTCAAGATGAGCACGCACCTCTGATTGGCCGCCAATCTTTTTTATAACCAAATCGCTGCCCATATCTGCATACGTGAGCGGAATCATATATAAACCTCCCAATCACTAAACGAATCCATAAATTTTAGTTAGTTGTATCTAACCGAAATATATGTTAGCACCAACTAACTGGTTTGTCAAGTAAAAATTTTTAAAATTTGTTGTACAACTTTATCCGGAAATCGCCTAAACTTGAAATATTACATTAAGAATGGTATAATAAAATCCATATTAATCTACAAAGGGAAGCTTATTATGATAATACGCGAATCTGCCGAAAACTATCTTGAAACCATTTTAATGATACAAAACAGAAAGGGCGTTGTGCGCTCTATTGACATTGCAAATGAGCTTGATTTTTCAAAACCCAGCGTAAGTGTTGCAATGAAAAATCTGCGTGAAAACGGATATATAGATATGGATGCAAACGGCTGCATCACCCTGCTTGAAAGCGGAAGGGAAATTGCCGAAAAAATGTATGAGCGTCATCTGACTCTGTCAAACTGGCTGATTACACTTGGCGTAAATGAAGAAACAGCTGTGAAGGATGCCTGCAGAATTGAGCACGTTATCAGCAGCGAAACCTTTGAAGCAATCAAAAAAATTGCAAAATAAAAAGCTCATCCAAACAGAGCTTTATAGAATAATAGCCAAAGTTAAAACGTTATCAAATAAAAAAGCTGTAACGATTGTTTCATCCAATCAAGTTACAGCTTTTTTGTTGCTATAAAATTCACTTCAAACAGAACCGGGACATCTGCTTACCAGCTTCCGCCTCCGCCGCCTCCGACACCACCGCCGGAAAAGCCGCCGCCTCCTGAAGAGAAGCTGCCCCCGCCGCTAAGGCCTCCGGAGGAGCTTTGCTGCGGTGAGGAGGTCATTGCCTTTGTTGACGCAGCAACAGTTCGATTCATAAAGCTATAGAAAACATAATAATCAAATGTACTGTAGCCGCCATACCAGGCTGCAGGTTCAATTGCAATGCTTTCAAATTTTGATATCCATTTATCGGACACACCTAAAACATAAGCATATGGCAGGATATCGTAAAAATACTTCGGATTTTCTTCAACAAGCGTTTCAAGCCTATCCTTTTCAGCTGTTTCAAGGAACATTTTAAATCCCTCTATTCTCTGCAAAATCTGATGGCCGTCATCCGTTCTGCGCCGTATAAAGAACGCAATAACAAATGCGATCAACCCTACAATCACACCTGCTGCTGTAAAAATATTTTTTTCAGAACCGCCCAGTATTACTGTTGAAATATAAATACTTGCAATAATACTTGCGATTGATACCACCCAGCAAAAAAATCGAAGATAAAGTGATTTTAAATCAAATACTTTATCAATATTTGCTTCCGAATTATATTTTTCTCTGATTAAATCAAGGGTAACATAAAAACTATCCTTCAAATCATCCTCATAAACAATATCGCTCCCGGAGCATTTAAATAAGCCGTTAAAAAATCGGTGCTTATTTTTATCATGCCCATCATAAACATCTTTCATTTTCTTGATTTGAAAGCTCTTTTTCTTGCCGATAAGCTTCTTTACTTCGACCTCGTTAATTTCTATATAGCCTTCATTTGCCAATTCAATAAGCAGCGGAACAATGTCCTTGTTTGTAATAGTGCCATTATGCCAATATGCAACATCTGCGCTGCTCATATTATCCGGCGGATAAAACTCAACAACCTTTACTATCTTTTTATCCTTACCAAACTTTGCCCAGATTGCAAAAACAACAATCAAAGCACAAGCAGGAACTGCAACTAATGATGCAAGCTTTAAATAATAAGCGGTTTTATTGAAATAAAAATAATCATCCGGCAGCTCAACCCTCATTGTAAGAGCATTATACGGCGGCAGAGTCTCAATCATATTTCCGCTTATCACATTGCCGTCAACATTGTATTCCACAGAGCTTGTTCCCACAGTGCCATAGGTGCCTGCCGAAAAGCCAAGCAAGCTGCTGTCAAACTCTTTTGGCATAGTGATTTTAAAGGTAATATTCTGAATATACGTATCCCATTGATCACCTATCAGGTTATAATAAAGCTCGTCAAAGTCCTGATTCCTGTCCTCTCCAAGCTCATATTCATACGATATTGTATATTGGTGATCACCTGATATATACTGATCTTCATCGCCTATCTGAATTGTGCATTGGCCAAAGCTCTTATCAATATCGCACTTTTCACTAACATCAATATTTTTTATTTTTGCACGCACGCTCGATACAGTACCATCTGCACGCTCAACATAATTTTCCAAAGGGATTGTTCTGAAAATACCATGACGGTTTTCATTAAAGAAAGCGCCGATATTTTCAGTAACCTCAAGGGTATTATCTTCCCTTACATTTATAGTAATATCATAATCTTTTATATAGTAAGGCTCATAGTCATAATCCTGTGCAAAGGCACAAGTACCGCTGCAAAGCACCAAAATGAAAGCTGCAATGCAAAAAAGAAATCTCTGAATACGCTTCATTAAAATTCTACCTTCACATTCTCTCTTTGTGCAGCATCATCAACCATAAACATTTGCTTTTTCGTGAAATTGAATATCTTTGCAATAAGATTTGATGGGAACATTTCGACCTTATTGTTATAACACTTCACAACTGCATTGTAATATTTGCGTGCATTTGCAATGTCCTCTTCCGTAGACTTTAACTCGCGGCTCAAATCCAAAAAATTCTGATTTGCCTTTAAATCAGGATATCGCTCTGCAAGTGCTGAAAAACCTGCCAAACCCTTTGATAATTGTGCATTCACCTCAATTTTGCCCTCATCTGTAAGGCTTTGATAATTTCCGTTTCTTGCTGCAACAACATTTTCAAGTGTTTCTGCCTCATGCTTTGCATAGCCCTTAACCGTTGCAACAATATTCGGGATTAAATCCCATCTTTTTTTCAAATAAACATCCATTGTTGCAAAAGCTTCTTCTACACTATTCTTAAGCTTTACAAAAGAATTGTAGCTTGAGAAAAGATAGAGTACTATCAGCACAACCAAAACAATTACAATAATTGCTATAATAATTCCCGTTGACATAATCATACCTCATTTCTATATTTCAAGATTTGTTTTCAAATCAGAGTAACAAAATCTCATCCTGAACACAAATCCCTATTACTAATTTATCACACTATTTATATTAGTTCAATACATTAAACAAAAAAGGCTGTATTTCATAAAATAAAACTTACGAAATAGGGGCACTCTTAATAAAGAGTGCCCCAACAGCCTGATTTTTTATTTATCCTTTTGATTCAATCAGTTTACAATCCACTTCAAAGGTTCTGATTTCATTATTTTCAATTCTTGCAATTGTGAGCTTAATTGTATCGCCCGGTTTTGAATCTGCAAGCACCGAAGTCATAATATCCGTTGAAGTCATGGTTTCACCATTTACAGCAACAATCATATCATACTGCTTGATATCCTTATTCTTAAGGTCTGAATCATCAGAAACACTGTTAATAACCATTGCACCCTGTGCATCCTTAAAGCCTTTTTCAGCAAGAGCCTGAATTACGGCATTTGCATTATTAAAGCTTGTTATTGGATTATACTGAATACCAAGCTTGGCTCTGCCTTCAACATAGCCAATCTTAATAAGACTGTTTGCTGTTGCAACTGCAGTTGAAGTCGGAACAGCAAAACCCATTCCCTCATATTCTGTAGCTGCAATCTTTGATGAATTAATGCCGATTACCTGACCCTGCATATTGAAAAGTGCACCACCGCTGTTGCCGGGATTAATTGCCGCATCAATCTGAATACACTCGTTATCATAACCGATTGTGGAGGAAATCGGTCTTGCCAGCGCAGAAATATAACCGCTTGTTAAGGAATTCATAAATTCCAAACCGCCCGGGCAGCCGATTGCTACAACCTGCTCGCCTACAACAAGATTTTTTGTATCGGCAAAATCAGCAATCGCCAAACCTGTTTCGTTTATAGCAAGAACGCCTATATCTGTCTGGCTGTCAAAACCAACCAAGGAAGCATCCACTTCGTCACCGTTATTAAGTGTAACCTTAAAGCTGTCTCCCTCACTGATAACATGAGCGCAGGTAAGAATATAAGTCTTTCCGTTCTGCTCGCTCATAAGCACACCGGATCCCTCGCCTGACATCATTGAGTTGCCATCAGAGCTGCCGCCCTGACTATATCCGTAAAAGTAATTGTATGCATCTGCCTGCTGTGAATAAACCGTAATACCAACACAGGAATCCATAACCTTATCCGCAACACCTGCTACTGTCAGATTATTGCCCGAATCCTTAAGCGGTGCTTCATCGCTTTCAGAAACCTTGGCAGCATCCTCATCACTTGCTTGTGACTGTGTGGTAGACTCCTTACCCTTTATATCAACACCGCCGCCTGCAACTGAAGCCACTATGCCTGCAACAGCTACAACCAGACAAACCACAAGCACAATTACAATAATCTTTGCCGCCTTGCTTTTTTTAGGCGGCTTACCGTCATTATGGTTCTGTTCAGGCGTGTAATTTGACTGATTAGGCTCATTCTGCACATTTGAATAGGAATAATGGTACGTGCTGTTTTGCGTATTATTTACATCCTCTCTTTTAGGAGGTGTATAATACGTATATTTATTACCATTTTCATTGGCAGCATTATTTTCACCGCTGCCCGACGGCTGATAGTAATCCGGATGCGGCTGATTATTTGTGCCGTTGCCCGTATTAAAACCGTTATTATCAAAATCACTCATTATTTCTTAATCTCCTTTTTGTAGATAGGTCTGTAGGTTTTAGGCAGTCTGAAAATAAATTCAGCGCTGTTTTCATCCTCACTGACTGCCCAGATTCGTCCTGCGTGCATCTCTACCATCATTTTTACTATATAAAGTCCAAGGCCTGCACCTTTGGCATCAAGGCTTCGGGACTTATCAACCTTATAAAATCTTTCAAAAACCTTTGAAAGCTCATTGGCATCAATACCTATACCGCTGTTTTTAATATGAACCTCAACATTTTCGCTGTCTTCAATCATTGACACATTGATATAGCCGCCTTCATTTGTGAACTTAACTGCATTATCAAATATATTATATATTACCTGATAAATCATATCACTGTCAGCAACTATATACATAGGCTTCAGATTTTCAAGCCCTCTGATTTCAATATTCTTTTCCTCAATCTTCTGTTCAAAGGTAAGAAGAATATGAATAATCTGGTCTGAAATATCATAATTATTCGGTTTCATTTCAAAGCTGCCTGATTCAATTTTACTCATATTAAGCATAGCAACAACCAGTCGCGAAAGACGTCGTATTTCACCGCTTACAATTGAAAGGTAATAATCAGACTTTTCCCTTGGTATCGTGCCGTCAAGTATTCCGTCAATGAATCCGCCTATGGAGGTCATCGGCGTTCTCAGCTCATGTGATACATTTGAAACAAAGCTTCGCCTTGAGGATTCAAGCGTATCAAGTGCATCTGCCATATCATTAAAGGCTCTGCCCAGTTCAGACAATTCATCATCACCGCTCACCTTTACTCTGTATGAAAAATCACCGATTGCAAACTGCTTGGCAGCCTTACTCATCTGACGAAGCGGCTTAACAAAATTCTTTGTCAGATACCATATACATATAAATCCTATTCCCAGACAGGCAAGTGCACTTAAAGAAAACATTCGCAAAACAGCTATAACAAGCGTGTTTACATTTGTTTCCGTAGTGGCAAACACACAGCCCATAATTTGATTTCCACTATAAACCGGGCAGCCTACAATATAAGACGGCGTACCATAAACCGTACCCCTGCCAACGTAACCGCCCTCATAAACACTCTTTAAAAGATTATCGCCTACGCTGTATGAATTATGCATCGGGCATTCCTGCAGCTTGCCTAAATAAGGCATTGCCCCTGCCCGTTCCTTACACATAATTATTTTGCCCTCAACATCACATACAAACACATCTGCATCAATTGAGCCGGAAATCATCTCAAGCGAATTGCAAAGCATTTCCTTTTCAACCGAATAATTGTCATTCATATCCTGCACAATCAATGTTGATGAAATACTTGCAGCAATTGACTGTGTATTTTCTTTTAACAGTCTTGTGTTATCGTTTTGGGTGTATGCGTTTACAAGAAATGTTAATGTGGTACCGAGTATAGTCAGCACCACAAGAAAAATCGTAGCAAACAGAATAAAGTATTTTGCAAATATATTGTTTTTTATGAACTGCCCTTTGTTAAATTTTTTTGCAGTCATTAAATATTATTCCTTTGTTTCAAATTTATAGCCAACGCCCCATACGGTTTTAAGTGACCATTTGTCAGATACACCCTCAAGCTTTTCACGAAGTCTTTTTACGTGAACATCAACCGTACGTGAATCGCCGTAATAATCAAATCCCCAAACCTCATCAAGGAGCTGGTCACGAGTATATACACGATTTGGATTTGATGCAAAATGATAAATAAGCTCAAGCTCTTTAGGCGGTGTATCAACAGCCACATCATTTACTTTAAGCTCATAATTTTCAATATTAATTTCAAGATTATCATAAGCAACTATTTTCTTTGCGCTGTTATCATCTGTCTGGCTGCCGTTTGTTCTTCTTAAAACAGCCTTGACCCTTGCCATAACCTCTTTTGCATCAAAAGGCTTTGTAACATAATCATCAGCACCAAGCTCAAGGCCAAGAACCTTGTCAAAGGTTTCACCCTTTGCTGTAAGCATAATAATCGGCGTGGAAGATGTTTTTCTTATCTCACGGCAAACCTGCCAGCCATCCATTTTAGGAAGCATAATATCAAGCAGCACAAGCTCCGGTGTTTTGGTCTGAAACATATTTACAGCAGCCTGACCGTCATTTGCGACATAAACAGAATAACCATCATTTTCAAGATAAAGCTTTAAAAGCTCACAAATATTATGGTCATCATCAACAACAAGTATTTTAGTCCCCATTTGTTTTCTCCTTCTCGTATGCAATAAATTTACTACATTGACTATTGTAGCACCTTAAATCGTAGTTTTTTTGATAAAATGATTAACAATCTATAAAAATTTTTAAATTTCTTTAAATTGAAATTTAAGAATATTTTACCATTCCTTATTTCTTCTGACACAGCTTTGCACAAAATCAATAAACTGCTTTGCACATCTTGGCGATCTTCCGCCGCGCCTTGTGGCCCATTGGTCCGCTTTAAAGCAAAGCTTTTCATCATCAACCTCCAAGCCTCTGTCAGCAGCAATTTTACGCACAATATCAAGATACTCTGCCTTATTCGGATTTAAAAATGTAATGGTTAAACCAAACCTGTCAGACAGACTCAATTGTTCCTGCATAATATCGTTTTTATTTATATCATTTTCCCTGTCGCTGAAGCTTTCCCTTATCAGATGACGTCTGTTTGACGTTGCATAAATAATAATGTTCGACTGCTTTCCCGATAAAGACCCTTCCAATGCCGCCTTAAGCTCACTAAAGGAATTATCATTTGAATCAAAACTCAAATCATCTATGTATATTATAAATTTCATCGGTGAATCTGCAACCGCTTCACGTATTAATGACAAATCCCTGACTGCGCTTTTGGGTATTTCAATCATCCTTAATCCCTTGCTGTGGTATTCATTGAGCAGCGCATGAACCGTTGAGCTTTTTCCGGTTCCCCTGTCACCATAAAGCAAAACATTATTTGCAGGATGTCCCGTTACAAAACTTTCTGTATTATCAATAACCCTTTGCCTCTGATTCTCATAATTCTTTAAATCACCAAGTGTAATCGGATCAATTGAAGTCACAGGGCAAAGCTCTCCATTTCGCCAGGTAAATGCAATATGCTTTGCGTATTTGCCATATCCGTTTTGCTTATGATATTCAATAAGCATATCTGTTCTGCTGCTCCAATCACACAGCAAAATTTCTTCAGGCTCACCGCAGGACCATTGCGGCAGATTACCAAGCAGCTCTTTTATATTCTTATCTGTTACGGCATCTATAATATCCTTTGAATTTACACTTGCAATTGCTTCAAGCATTTTCAGGTCGGATTTTACGCCCGCCAATATATCATCATTTATTTTTTCGTTGCAGCAAGCAAGCCTTGTAAATATATTATCATTTGTAAGTACACATCTTGATATATGAGATTTCAAAGAGGTGTTTTCGCAAAGCAGTTTATAAAATGAACTATAGCATCGCAAAACATCTTCACAATCAACAGCTTTAATCAGGCTGTAAAGCGAAGAATAAATACCATCCTTCCAAAAATCATATATGCATAGTGATTCCATATAATATCTGATTTCGGTCGTTTTATTCAACATGTCATCTCCGATTAAGCGGTATAAAGCCTTAATACACTTATACCCGCCGTTTTCATAATAATAGTTATTCTCTATTATAATAAAACATTATATTACATTTTACAAGTGATTAAACAATTTTTCATAAATTTAAAAACTTTTGAATATGCTTTTTTAATTCCCGGATTATAACCGGTCTATCAAAAAAATCATTGTAAGACATCATACAACGTATTGACTTTTATCCTTGAAATATGTTAACATATCCTACAAAGAGGTGTACATATGAAACAGACTGCAATGCTTGCTGACAGTACAGCACAGCAGATTATAAAAATGATAGAGGTGGACAATCGCTTTTCAATAGGCGATAAACTGCCTAACGAAATCGACCTGGCACAGGAGCTGGGCGTGAGCCGCTCCACCCTGCGTGAAGCAATAAAAATTTTAACAACAAACGGAATGCTTGAGATCAGGCGCGGCAAGGGTACATTCGTTACATCCAACACAATTGTCGCTGCCGGCAATCTTAACGACATCGCTTCAGGCCTTGACGATTTATTTGAAATGAGGCTTATGTTTGAACCGGACTGTGCCTATTTAGCCGCCGAAAGAGCAACCGACGAAGAGCTTGCAGCCATATGCTATTACGGCGAACAGATAGAAAAAAAGATTTTAAGCGGCGAGGACAGAACCTTTGAAGAACAGAAATTTCACGAAAGCATAGCAAATGCCACCCACAACTCTTTTGTCAAGCAGTTTATGCCCATAATTTTTAACGCTATCAAGAAGGGAGTAGTCGTGCTGACAAATGACCAGAATGTAAGTGACGACAATCTTCGCGATGACAAACTCATTATGGAATTCCTGAAAAAAAGAAACGCAGAAGGTGCCAGAACCGCTATGCGCCTTCACATTATTCACGCTATTGAGGGATTACAAAAAAATTAATTTTACTGTTGACATTAGACATCACACAGATTATAATATGAATTGTTACAAATAAGGCAGGTCATCATACAACCTGCCAAAGATATTTTAGGAGGAAATTACAATGGCAGACGCTAAAATTTTTTATGAATCAGACTGTAACCTCGACGTTCTTTCAGGCAAAACAGTCGCAATCATCGGCTTTGGCTCACAGGGCCACGCTCATGCACTTAACCTTCACGAAAGCGGTGTTGACGTAATCGTTGGTCTTTATGAAGGTTCAAAATCATGGAAGCATGTTGAAGAACTCGGACTTAAGGTTATGACTACTGCAGAAGCTACAAAAGCAGCAGACGTTATTATGATTCTTACACCTGATGAAAGACAGGCTGCAATCTATAACAATGATATTGAACCAAACCTCACAGAAGGCAAGGCACTTGCATTTGCACACGGTTTCAACATTCACTTCAAGCAAATCGTACCTCCTGCAAATGTTGACGTATTTATGATTGCTCCTAAAGCACCTGGTCACACTGTACGTTCAGAGTACAAAGAAGGCAAAGGTACTCCTTGTCTTGTTGCTGTATATCAGGATGCTACAGGTCATTGCCTTGATACAGCACTTGCTTATGGTGCAGGCATCGGCGGCGCTCGTGCAGGCGTTCTTGAAACAACTTTCAGAACAGAAACAGAAACAGACCTCTTCGGCGAACAGGCTGTTCTCTGCGGCGGCGTATGCGCTCTTATGCAGGCTGGTTTCGAGACTCTCGTTGAAGCAGGCTACGATCCGAGAAACGCTTACTTCGAGTGTATCCACGAAATGAAGCTCATCGTTGACCTTATCTATCAGAGCGGTTTTGCAGGCATGAGATATTCTATCTCCAATACTGCTGAATACGGCGACTACGAAATCGGCAAGAGAATCATTACTGAAGATACCAAGAAAGAAATGAAGAAGGTTCTTGAGGAAATCCAGGACGGTACATTCGCTTCTAAATTCATCACAGAAAGCAACAACGGCTGGGCTCACTTCAAGGCTAAGAGAGCTCTCGAAGCTGCTCATCAGCTCGAAGAAGTTGGCGATGGTATCCGCGCTATGTACAGCTGGAACGGCGAAGACAAATACGCAGAGAAATAAAATCCCCTGTTCAAATATTTCACAAAACATTTGAATACTTTATAACAAAAATCCCGTTGATATACATATATCAACGGGATTTATTTATCTATAAAACCAACAAATTTATGTTACCTTTTTTCATTTTATACACTATGTTGATGATTAAGTTAAAATGAAAAGAGGATTATTATGAAAAAATCGAAATTAAAAGACAAACCAACAATAATCAAAATAGTAACATTAGCAGTATTATTTTTAATCAGCTGCATCTCTTTTGCCTGCAATCAAGCTGTTATTTGGGTCTTAAGCGTATCTTCACTTATAACACTTGCTGTAATTTTTGCAATCGAATACGCTAAAGAAAAAAGAGGGAATAATAATGAACAAATCATTCAATGCAAAAGATGCAGCACTGAAAACTTTGCTTCATCTAAAAAATGCATAAATTGCAGCGCCAAATTAAGCACTGTTAATGATGCACTTATCATTGTGCTTTTAGTATTTTTCTTTCCCGCAGGTCTTTATTTGATGTGGAATAAAACAAACTGGAGCAAAAAGGCAAAAGCTATTATTTCCGGAATTATTGCATTTTTTGTTATCTTTCTAATCATCGGTTCATTTTCCTCAAATGAAAATACAGGCGCAAACGAACCTACAACAAACATAACTACAACAATGCAAACAACACAACCAACCACAGAAACCACTACTGAAACTACAACGGCTGTTATAACGACCGAAACTACAACTCAAACCACAACAGAAAAAACGACTACTACCACAACAAAACAAACTACCACAAAGGCTACAACTACAACATCAACTACAAAGAAACAAACAACAACTGCAGCACAAAATCAAAACAGTATGGAAGTTTATAGAACACCTTCCGGTAAGCGATATCATTATATTTCAACCTGCGGAGGAAAAAACAGCTATTCCGTTTCACTCAACGAGGCAAAGGCAGCCGGTTTAACACCCTGTCAAAAATGTGCAAATTAATTTGCACACAATAAAATCAATATTAACACTTTATAAACAAAAAAATCCGAACACACCGTCTTTGACGATGAAATTCGGATTGTTCTCGTTTGGTCGGAGTGACAAGACTTGAACTTGCGGCCCCCAGACCCCCAGTCTGGTGCGCTACCACCTGCGCTACACCCCGATGATTCATTTTGCCTGTGCATTTCGCAAAAAAGTAGCTGCGCTGAAGCATAGCTCAACGCAGCTGTGGTCGAGGTGACAAGATTTGAACTTGCGGCCCCCACGTCCCGAACGTGGTGCTCTACCAAACTGAGCCACACCTCGAAATGCGTTATACCAATTATTGCACATTCCAAAGGATTTTGCAAGAGTAAAATAATAATTTTTTGACATTTTATTATCCCAAATGTTATAATATACTTATAAATATTAAGGAGAATAATTATGAAAAAGATTTTGACTATACTTATCAGCATAGCCATTTTAATTTCAGCTACTGCTTTTCCTGCAAATGCGAAGGAAAGTGCGGTTTTAAACATTTCCAAAAGTGACGAAACCTACAGCATATCAGATAAACTTTATGGATTATTCATAGAGGATATTTCGTACGCCTGTGACGGCGGACTGGTATCAAACCTTGTAAATAACAACTCATTTGAATATCAGTTCAACAAAACAACTGCCTGGAGCTGGACGCACAACAGTATGGAGATTTCAACTGATAAATCAGATAATCCTATGAATAACAATAATCCTACATATGCTTCAATTTCTGTTAACGGCAAAGGCAGCTTAACAAATCTTGGATTTACTGAAATGTATGATTACAAAAGCTATGACAGAGATGAAAAAAAGGCACAGACAGCCGATATGGGCTTTAAGGAAAATACAGAGTATGATTTTTCCTGCTATTTAAACAACTATGATTTTGAAGGAACGGTATCTGTATACCTTGATTCTGCAAAAAACAAACAGAACATAACCGAGCTTGATATATCTGCCTGCGGCGACAACTGGAGAAAAGTAAGTGCTACTCTTACTGCTCTTGCTACAGAGGATGGCGGACTTACCATTGAATTTAACGGAAACGGTACTCTTTATCTTGATTTCGTAAGCCTTATTCCGAAAAACAGCTACGGCTATGGCACAAGCGAATGGAAATACACCACGCTTCGCAGCGATCTTTACACCTCACTTAAACAGCTCAATCCGGGATTTATACGTTTTCCGGGAGGCTGCCTTGCAGAGGGTGACAGCCTTGATAATCTTTATAACTGGAAAGATACAATAGGTCCCCTTGAAGAAAGAACCCAGTTTTATAACCTGTGGCGAGATGATTTCGGCAGAGATTATATTAACACGATGGCTATGGGTTATCATGAATATTTCCAGCTTTGCAGCGATTTGAATGCAGAGGCTCTTCCTATTTTAAACGTTGGATTGACCTGCCAGGGACGTGCAGCATACGATGACCATGTTTTGGCTTTAAAAAAGGTATCTATGAGCAATGATGAATGGGAAACTTATCTGACTGAAACCAAAAAGCTTGACCCTGAAGATACATTAGAGCGTAATGAATTCACAAAATATATTGATGATTTGGGCATTACCTGTGAAGAGGACTTTGAAGTTTATCTTGACACGATTGCACTTCGTCCCGGAACAAAGGAATGGAATGCATATGTGCAGGATGTGCTTGACTTAATTGAATATGCTAACGGAGATGCAAACACAACCTACTGGGGCGCACTTCGTGCGGCAAACGGAAGCAGCAAGCCGTTTAATCTTAAATACATCGGCCTTGGCAATGAAAACTGGGGCAAAATTTACGAAAGAAATTTCAGAGAATTATACAAAGAAGTCAAAAAGGCTTATCCCGAAATAACTGTTATATCCTCCAGCGGAACATACCTTGAAGGTGATGCGTATGATGAAAACTGGAGCTGGATTAACAAGGATTTCCGCGACACAATTGTTGATGAGCATTACTATACATATGATGCTTACCTGCTTGACCATAATGACAGATACGACAATTTCGACAGAACAGGTGCACACGTATTTATTGGTGAATATGCAGCAAATTCACCGGGATTCGGAACAATTGAAACGAAATCAAACATATTTGAGGCTGCTGAAGAGGCAAGCTTTTTAACAGGTGTTGAACGCAATGGTGACGTTGTTGAAATGGCATCCTATGCGCCGACCTTTGCAAAGGTCAACGCACAGTCCTGGAATGTAAATCTGATTTGGTTTGATTCACAGGAGCTTGTGCTTACACCAAGCTATTACACACAAATGCTGTTTGCCAATAATTATGCAGACAAATATATGAAATCCACCTTTGCAAACGGTGAAACAAATCAAAACGGGATTTATGAATCCGTAACAATTGACGAAAATTCACAAACACTTTATGTTAAGCTTGTAAATACCTCCGGCAAGAAACAAACCGTTGATGTGACATTCAGCGATTTTGATTCAATTAACCGTGTATCGGCGCAAACGCTCCATTCAGCATATAAATCAGCTTGCAATGAAATCGGCAAAAATACCACATACCCTACAGAAACAGACTTAACCAAAGGCGATAAAATCAATCTTGAAATGGATAAATACGATGTAACCGTTTTAAGAATTGCTTATGGCAGCAATGACGGTTCATCCCTTTATACACTTCCCGATTTTATTGATACAATGACTGCAGACACATCAAAATACCTGCCTGCTGCAATCAAAATCGGTATTCCTTGTGCAGTACTGAGTATTCTTGTTTTAGCAGGTGCAGCAACAGGCATTACCATAATCATTAAAAAGAAAGCAAAGAAGAACAAAGAGTAATGAACATAACCTTTTATTCAAATGTTACAACGAAAGAAGAAAGTTTTAAAAATCTGCCCGAGCTTTGCAGCCACAATGTAAAGTTCTTTAAGCTCAAAGATAAAAAAAAGTTGTTGACTGAAGGACGGGACACGGAAATGCTTTTGGTTGATGCTATGGGCAGTGTGGATAAAGATATTATAGATTCCCTGCCCAAGCTCAAGCTGATACAATCCGAAGGTGTCGGGTATCAGGGTGTTGATATTGCATATGCCGCCCAAAAGGGTATACCCGTCTGCAACAACAAGGGTGTTAACGATACCGCTGTTGCAGAGGGCGCATTGCTTTTGATGCTGTCCTGTCTGCGTCAGATTATTACCGGTAACCAAAGTGTTTATGACGGAAGGCAGATTGAAGTAAAAAAAGCAGCCTTCGGTGTTATCAGAGAATTAAGCCAATGCACTATTGGTCTGATTGGCTTTGGTGATATAGCAAAGGCAACAGCTGATTTTTGCAATGCGCTGGGTGCAAAGGTAATTTACACCAACAGAACACGATATAAAGAACTTGAAGAGAAATATAATGTATCCTACTGCGCACTTGATGCACTTTTGAATGAAGCCGACTTTGTATCGCTTCACATTGCATCAAATAGTGCAACCAACAAAATGGTAAACAGCGAATTTTTAAATAAAATGAAAAGCAATGCTTTTCTTATTAACACATCGCGCGGTGAGCTTGTTGATAACGAGGCGCTGTTAAATGCTTTGATTGACGGCAAAATCGCAGGCGCAGGACTTGACGTTATTGCACCCGAGCCTGTAGAGGCTGACAACATTCTGCTTGATGACAGAATAAAGGATAAGCTTATTATTACCCCTCATATTGCAGGAATAACAAATCTTACAGTACAAAAAATATATAAAAATATTGGCGAAAATATAAATCGGCTTATGCATAATGAGCCGCTGAAAAACAAGGTGAACTGATATGAAAAAAATTTTAGCTGCACTTCTTTGTGCATTACTGCTCATATCAGCCTTTGCAGGTTGCTCAAAGGTTGATCAATTTACCTTCTGCCCTGATATAAAAACGGGCGATATTTCCATCGTTTCCTTTAACTGTGCAGCCCCTTGGGGCAATTTAATCAAGGGTACGGCAAGCAGCGAAAGAGTAAAACGTTTTGCAGCATATATGAATGCTGTTAAGCCTGATTCAATCGGCACACAGGAAATGAATTCCGACTGGATGAATAAGCTTGCCGATTTAATGCCTGAATATGATAGCTATGGCGTTAAACGCGGCGGCGATGATAATGAAAAGAAAAGCGAAATGAATTCTGTTTTTTGGCTTAAGGATAAGTACGAGTGCATTATGCAGGATACATTCTGGCTTTCCGAAACACCTGACACACAAAGCAAATATGAAGGTGCAGGCTGTTACAGAGTTTGCTCATATGTAATGCTGCGAAACAAAGAAACCGGCGAGTGCTATCTTCATATGAACACACACCTTGACAATGCCAGCGATGAGGCACGTGTTTTCAGCGCACAGGTAATAAAGGATAAAATTAATGAGATAAAAACAACCTCGTCACAGCACGATTTTAAAATTGTGTTAACAGGTGATTTTAATGATTATGAACACGGAAACCCGATTCAGACAATAAGTGAAGTGCTGACAAATTGCTCTGACGTATTGCCTGATGATAAAAAAGAACATGGAACGGGAATTACCTATCATGCCTGGGGTGAAAGTAAAGAATTGGATACAGGTTATTTTTCACCTATTGATTATGTTTTTACCGATGCAACACCGGTTGATTATATGATTTTAAATGATACTTCAAATGGCTATGTATCTGATCATTACGGCGTATACGCAACAATTAATTTTAACTAATATACAATAAATCAAAACCCCGCTATGACAAAAACTGTCATAGTGGGGTTTCTATTTTTATTAACAATTATTCATCACCTAAATGATAATTTATCATATATTGAACAGTTTCCTGAAATTGCCTTTCATCAATGGTTAAAAACAACATTTTTCTTTTTTGAACAGCAAAATAATATACATTATTATTTGCAGCCACTTTTAAAAGAGCCTCTATTTCATTATTAAGTAACAGAAGATAACCAAATTCAATCGTGATTCCCAACATACTGTCCTGATTTATTTCACCTTCGTTTATCAGCAAAGTAAGAACAGTATCAGCTATTTTTTCCTTTAACTCTTTATTTTCTATTTGATTTTTATTGCTTTCCTGTTTTTTTCTAAATAATTTCATCTTTTTGTACCGCTTTCAGAAAAGTATTTGCATTATTCATAATCATAAAATTCAAATCCGTCTTCAGGTTCACCAATTTCATAGCCGAGCAGAATTGTTGCTTTATCCTTGAAGATTTTTATCCAATGTTCCCATTCATCCCTTGGCAATTTTGCATAAAATTGCAAACCGCTTGGTTCAACACTTGCCTCAATAATTTTTTCATCCTCTCCATACCATACAGGGCAGCCATTGATTAATCCTTTATAATTCGGCATTTCGCAATATAGTGCATTTATTTTATCCCATATTTCTTGCGGAGCATCCCAACTGATATTTAAATTTATATTAAATGTTTCTATCATAAAATATCATCCTTAAAAAACACTATTTATCAGTACTCTGATTATATGTAATTAAAATTTAATACCCAAGATTTTCATTTACAATAATCAGCTTGATTCTATCCTTATGGCGCTGTTTTGCTGACACAACATAATTACAGCATATACGCTGCTCGCTTGCACAGCCATCACATATAAATGGATTTTCTTTGTTAAGGCTTACACATTTACCTGTAGCTGCACAAGGTGTTTTACAGGAAAGCCTTTTGGTGTTGGGCGGTGCTGCCTGTTCCTTAACTCTTAAAACAGCCTCATTTATATCTTTCACAATCTTATTAATGCCGACTACCATAATAACCTGCCTTGGACCGTAAACAATGCAGGCAACACGGTTTGAATTACCATCTACATTATAAAGCTCGCCGTTTTCGGTAACTGCATTTGACGAACAGAAAAAAGTATCACAGCCAAAAGCACGTATATATGCCTCACGCAACGCCTCCCCTTCAAGCCCTGTTCTGTCAATAAAATCATAATCGCCGTTTTTGAGCAAATCAAACACCTGACATTGCTTGAGCGTTTCAGACCCGCCGTTTGAAACACTTTCACCCTTACTGATTAATGTTTTAATAAGCGGTACAACCTCTTCCTTTGCTTCAACAAAATAGGGTTTAATGCCGTTTCTTTCCAAATTTTTTATTGTTTTTTCTATATCCATTGTAATCTTCCTTTTCCAATTATTTAACTCCACGGTTTATTTTTTATAGAAAATAAAACAAACTTATTCTGTTGTTTTAAGCATCATGATTCCAATACTTCCTGTCGAGGGAGCGGTATTGCAGCGCCTCTGCAACATGGTGCATTTCAATACTTTCGCTTTCTTCAAGATCGGCAATCGTTCTTGAAATGCGAAGAATTTTATCATACGCTCTTGCCGAAAGACCCAGCTTTTCAAAGCTCATTTTAAGAAGCGCATTTGCATCATCTGTCAGCACACAGTATTCTTTCGTCATTTTAGGCGTCATCTTTGCATTGCAGGAAACACCCGTACCTTTAAATCTTTTACGCTGAATTGAACGTGCAGCATTCACTCTTTTTTTAATCTGTGCACTTTTTTCCTCCTGTGCCTTACAGGAGAGCTGTTCATACTCAACAGGTGCAACCTCTATATGTATATCAATTCTGTCAAGAATAGGGCCCGAAACTTTATCCATATATCTTTTCTTGGCAGCTACAGTACATTTGCACGCTTTAGCAGGGTGACCGTAAAAACCGCAGGGGCATGGATTCATTGCTGCAATAAGCATCAGATTTGACGGGTAAGTAACCGAACCCGAGGTACGTGAGATATGAACAATTCCATCCTCAAGCGGTTGGCGAAGCGACTCCTTTGCCCTTCTGTCAAACTCGGGGAATTCATCCATAAACATAACGCCATTGTGCGAAAGGCTTATTTCGCCGGGTTTTATATTTAATCCACCACCTGTAAGTGCCTGTGCGGATATTGTGTGGTGGGGGGCTCGAAACGGTCTTGTATCTATAATAGCCTTACCCTTCGGAATAAGCCCTGCAATTGAATAAATCTTTGTTGTTTCAAGCTTTTCATCAAAGCTCATATCGGGAATAATTGTAGGCAAACGCTTGGCAAGCATTGACTTACCTGCACCGGGCGGACCTATCATAATACAATTGTGCCCGCCTGCTGCTGCAATTTCAAGAGCACGCTTTGCCTCTGCCTGACCTTTAACATCCGCAAAATCAACATTATAGTCATAGCTTTCATCAAGGTGCAATTGGTTAAAGCAGGCCTCAATTCTGTTTTCACCTGTAATATGCTGCATAACTTCAAACACATTTTTCACAGGCAAAACCTCTATGCCGTCGAGCACACTGCCCTCAAGCTTGTTGCCGTACGGAACAAAAACAGCCTTGACGCCCTCTTCACGTGCTTTTAGCAGCATCGGAAGAACACCATTAACCTGCCTTATTTCTCCATCCAGCGAAAGCTCACCTATAAATGCATAATCATCAAGCTCGCCTTTAAGCTGATTGCTTGCCTTGAGGATAGCTATAAACACAGGCAAATCGTAAAGTGAACCCTCTTTTTTAATATCTGCAGGTGCAATATTAACGGTTATGCGTGATACAGGAAAATCCATATTGCAATTTTTTATAGATGCCCGAACACGCTCTCGGCTCTCCCTTACAACAGCATCCGGCAAGCCCACCAAATCAAATCGGGGCAGGCCGCGGCTTATATCACATTCTACTGTAACAAGAAAAGAGTCAAGCCCGAAAATGCCCAAGCTTTTTACCTTTGCATACATATTATAATCACCAAATTCATTATATCAGCTAATATCATTATTGACAATATATTTTAATAGGATTAAAATATAAATATACTATATAGGTTTAAACTTACGTTTGTGCTGCATAATCTCATATTTTGTGCACAAGCAAAATAAAACATATTAAGGATGTGTTTATATGGATACAAATAAACTCTATGAGCAATGGCTTGAAAAAGCTGTAATTGACCCCGATTTGCAACAAGAGCTCCTTTCAATCAAAGGTAATGAGGATGAAATTTTTGACAGATTTTATCGCTCCCTTGAATTCGGCACAGCGGGACTGCGCGGTGTTATCGGTGCAGGCACAAACAGAATGAATTATTATACGGTCTGTCAGGCAACACAGGGCCTTTCCGACTTCCTCAACAAGCATTTTGAAAATCCATCAATTGCAATCGGCTATGATTCACGTATCAAGTCAGATTATTTTTCAATCGAGGCAGCAAAGGTGCTTGCAGCAAACGGAATTAAGGTTTATCTTTACAAGGAGCTTCAGCCAACACCATGCCTTTCATTTGCAATCAGGCATTTTAAAACCTCAAGCGGCATAATCCTTACAGCATCACACAATCCTGCAAAATATAACGGCTATAAGTGCTACAATTCAAACGGCTATCAGATGACGGATGAAGAAGCTGCCGAAACCTATGATTTCATCAAAAAGGTTGATTATTTTGAGGGAATCAAATCAATGGATTTTGATGAGGCGGTTAAAAACGGACTGATTGAATATATGGGCGATGAGGTCATTGACGCCTTCCTTGACGAAGTTTTAAAGCAATGTGTAAATCCTGAAATTGTTAAGCAGGCAGGCTTAAAAGTGATTTACACACCATTAAACGGAACAGGCAACAAACCTGTAAGAAAAATTCTTGATAAAATCGGTGTAAATGAGGTTTACGTTGTGCCGGAGCAGGAAATGCCGGACGGCAATTTCCCCACCTGTCCGTTCCCGAACCCCGAAATCAAGCAGGCTTTTGAATGTGCCCTTAAAATGGCAGAAGAAATCAAGCCTGACCTGCTCCTTGCAACTGACCCGGACTGTGACCGTGTGGGTATTGCAGTTAAGGATGCAAACGGCGGCTACAAGCTCATGAGCGGTAACGAGGTTGGAGCTATGCTGCTTAACTATCTGCTTTCGCAAAAGCAGGAAAAGGGTATGCTTGGCGAAAACAGCATCGCTGTTAAATCCTTTGTATCAACTGACCTTGCAGAAGTAATCGCAAAAAAATACAACTGCACATTCAAGAATTTATTAACCGGTTTCAAATATATCGGCGAACTGATTACACAGCTTGAGGCACAAGGCAGAGCTGACGATTTTGTTATGGGATTTGAGGAATCCTACGGCTACCTTGCAGGAACCCATGCAAGAGATAAGGATGCTGTTGTGGCTTCTATGCTCATATGCGAAATGGCTGCATTTTATAAAGCGCAGGGCAAGAGCCTTGCACAGGTTATGGATGCGCTTTATGATGAATTCGGTTATTATCTTAACACTGTTGCAAGCTACACCTTTGAGGGCGCTGCCGGAATGGAAAAAATGGCAAATATAATGGACGGCTTAAGAACAAACCCACCAAAAGAATTTGCCGGAATGCGCATTACTGTTACAGATGATTACAAAACCTCGGTTTCAACAAATATGAAAGACGGCAGCACAGCTGTTATCGAACTGCCGAAATCCAATGTGCTTGCATATACGCTGACAGACGGCAACAAAATCATTGTTCGCCCATCAGGTACAGAGCCAAAAATCAAAGCGTATATAACAGCAGTCGGAAGTAACAGGGATGCCGCACAGGTAATTGCCGACAAGCTGCTTGCTGATGCCGACAAATTGATGAACTAATGCGCTGATTGAAAACAAAAATTCAGCATTTTATATTAAAGGAGATATAAATGAACCAAAGAAAATGGGTTAAAATTACTGCAATTATACTTGCTGCTCTTATGGCTGTAAGCGGACTTGGAGTAGGAATTGCAGGACTTTTAAATTAGTCTGATAAAAATAAAATAAAAATAATTAAAAGCAGGGTAATTAATTACTCTGCTTTTTTATTCTTATTAAATAAAAAAATCAAAGTATAAAACCCCTGTAATTTCAGGCAATTCCACGCTGCGTGGATTTCTTCCAGATAACGTACATTGTGTTTTTTTGCACTTTCTGCTACAATTATAATCAGAAAGAAGGGAGGCACTTATATGGATTGCAGACGCACAGGCAAACGGATTGCAGAAAAAAGAAAAGAAAAGGGACTCAACCAGATACAGCTTGCCCAGCTTTTAAATGTAAGCAACCGTACAGTTTCAAAATGGGAAAACGGCGACGGCTTTCCCGATATATCAATGCTGCCCCAAATTTCAGATGTACTTGGTATAACAATTGATGAACTATTAACAGGGCAAAAGCCTGAACCTGTTATAATAAATGATACCAGCAGTCAAAAAAATGAAGATGAAAAAGGCAACAGAAAACTGCTCAATGACTTTAAATTATGTTATACCTTTGCCTTTTTTTCTGCAATATTCAGTGCCCTGCTCGGCGGTGTTACAGAGCTTTACTGCATATGGGCATTCCCCATTTTATTTTATACCCATTGGGAAATTATTTTTGCAGCTGTTTCCCTTTTCTTTACTGCAATAAGCCCTATGATATTTACCGCAGGTGTCATACGCCTGCACCTGCACTATTCAAAAACAGAAATAATCAATATGGCAAAGAATAAAATCACCCTGCTTGCAACACTTCTTGCAGTTTTCCCCCTTACATTTATTGCAAGAATTATTGATGTTTCACGATTTGGCGTTTTTACTCCTGTTTTTATGGTATTTATAATTGCCGCTGTAATTGCCGCATTTATATATATGTATAAAAAATTGAAGAAATTTTAGTGTAATAGCTATGGAGATTAAAATGAAACATTTTATCAGATTTACACAATCTATATTTATTATCTGCGGCGGTGGCTTTTTTTGCTTATTTGCTGCCTTGATGTTAAGATTTGTATTTAACATCGGCAATGTGCTTGGTGCGGCAATATCATTAGCGGTACTGCTTGCAGGTCTATTTTTAAATAAAATAATTGCATTTTGCCAAAAGCATTACAAAAACAAAAAAGGAAAAGCATTTATAAATACGGCTTTAACCATAATGGGCACAGGTGTTCTTTGCTTTTGTATGGCGCTTTCAAGCGTAATAATATGTGCTTCCACAAATGTGGATAATCAGAAAACGCTTATTGTCCTTGGCTGCGCTGTAAGAGGAGAAACACCAAGCTTCACCCTGAATTCACGCATTAATGCTGCATATGATTATCTTGAAAGCAATCCCAACAGCGTTGCTGTTCTTTCCGGCGGCCAAGGCAGAGATGAGGATATCAGCGAAGCACAATGCATGTTTAATATTCTGACTGAAAAAGGAATTGATGCAAACCGACTCTTCATTGAGGATAAAAGCGTCAATACCACAACAAATATTGAATATTCAAAAAAAGTTATTGAGGAAAACGGCTTGAGCACGGACATTGCAGTTGTATCCTCTGACTATCATTTAAAACGAGCCACTATGATCTGCGAAAAAAATGGATTTGAGAATACAGCCAGAATAAGTGCAGCATCAACCTTTTTTGATAAGCCTACATTTTATTTAAGAGAAGTACTCGGAGTTATTAAGGAGTTCATTATAAAATAAACATATGAAAATAATAGGAAGAATTTATACTGATATGCCTGATAAATTTGGTATTCCGCGACAGAGCGGAATTGTTGAAGAGCTGACAGGCAGAATTATTTTTGAAAATGAATACCGTGTTAAGGAAGCCTTTACAGGGATTGAAGAATTTTCGCACCTGTGGCTGATTTGGCAGTTCAGCGATAATATACGTGAGGATTTTTCACCGACTGTGCGCCCGCCAAGACTTGGCGGTGACAGGCGAATGGGCGTATTTGCCACACGCTCACCATTTCGACCAAATCCAATCGGGCTGTCCTGTGTAAAGCTAGACAGGGCGGAATACACAAAAGATCTGGGAATGATACTTTATGTCAGCGGAGTAGACATAAAAAACGCAACGCCGATATATGACATAAAACCCTATGTTACTTATTCCGACTGCAGGCCTGATGCCGTGCAAGGCTTTGCCGAAAATTTCAAGGACTATGCTTTAGAGGTTGAATTTCCAAAAGAGCTGTTGAACAAAATACCCCAAAACAAGCAGAATGCACTGATTGGCATACTCCGTCACGACCCAAGGCCTGCCTATCAGAATGACCCTGACAGAATTTACGGTGTGCGATATATGCATTTTGACGTGCATTTTAAAGTGAATGAACAAAAGCTGTCAGTGGTCGGTATTGAGTCAGTTTAACAATCAATAACTATATAATTACGGAGGTTATCAATGAAAAAAATAATTAGGCCGGTTTCCGTTATCCTGGCGGCAATTACAATCTTTGCATTATCCGTGGGCTGCTCTAAAACCTATAGTTTATCATATGTCCAAAAGATGACTGATGATTTGCAATACTATAATGAAAAAGCAATTCATAATCTCGACTCTTTAATAGGCCGAAATCCGAATGAGGTAGAGGACTGGATTTATGAAACCTATGATGAAAACGAAATAAAAAAGGCAGAAATAACAAATGCAGGAGCATACCCGTCTTTTTTAAGTAAAAACGAAACTGTAAAAATATTCTTTATACTAGAACCTGATAATTGCAGATTCTTTATTGAACCAAACATTGACAAGGATCCCGCTGCAATTTATCCTGACTTTGCCTCTTTTGCATACAAGCAAAAGGTAAAAGCATATTGCAAAGGCAAAAATGCAGACTATAAAACACCACCTGCAATTTGTGAATTATGCCTTTACCATTTCGATAAGGCAGACAGCTCCACTAATCTGGATTATAACTATCTGTTTATCGACGACGGAGGCTGGGGATATATTGGTGACACAGGACCATATGCATCAATAAGCTTTGTTTTTGATAAAAACGACTTTAAAATCAATACCTACTATATTTCATAAAATTAAATATTCAAAATAAAAATCCGCATTACCTGTACAACTTGTACAAATAATACGGATTTTTTATATTGTGTAAATTATATTTTCCTTATGCTGATTTCACCGCTGCGCAACATTTTTCGGCTGCCGTCGTCAAGCTCAACCTCAAGTCCGCCGGTTGAATCAATTGAAACTGCCTTTGCATAAGTTACAATGCCATTTTGAATAAACTTGATTTTTTCGCCCAGAACCATAGAGTGGCTTCGATAATAATCAATAAAGCTTTTATAATCCCCAAGCGCTATTTTTACAAGCTCATTTGTAACATATGCAATAAGCTTGCTTTTGTTAACACTTGCATCCAGACTTCCGGCACAATCAACCTCTTCAGGGAAATCAGATGTCATAACATTAATTCCTATACCTATAATAACGCTGTCAACAATACCCTCTTCAAAATTAGTTATTGCCTCCGTTAAGATGCCGCAGATTTTTTTGCCGTCCAGATAAACATCATTCACCCATTTTATTTGCGGCTTTCTATCCGTAAGCTGTTCTATGGCCCTGCAAACGGCAACAGCTGCCGCAGTAGTGGCAGTAACCACATTTTTTAGTGCAGAATGTGGTCTTATAACAAGACTAAAATATACACCCGTTGATGCAGGTGAATAAAAACTCTTGCCCTGTCTGCCCCTGCCTGCAGTCTGTGTGCCTGCAGCAACAAGAAACATCCCTGTTTTCTCGTCGGCAAGTAATCGTTTACACGCATTATTTGTTGAATCGGTTGTAGGATAATAGATTACATCCGCATCACAGACAAGCCATGTCTTAATACTTTCTGCTGACACGATATCACTATCCTGTGCCAAACGATACCCCCTGTTTGTAACCGCATCAATTTTGTAACCATCCTTTGAAAGTGCCTTAACTGCCTTCCATACAGCGGCACGGCTTTTGCCGAATTTAGCGGCAAGTGCCTCCCCGCTTATATAATCACCACAATTTAACAGCTCATATAAAATATCATTCTTCAGCGCCATTGTTAACTCCTAAAAATTATCGGTTTACAATAAATTCAAATGAAAAGCATCCAATCGGATGCTTTGTTTTTTACTTTTTAATATAGAATATTGCCAAAGTTTTAGGGCCGCAATGTGAGGATATTGTGCAGCCTGCATCAGCAGTAATAACCTGTGCAAACTTGTTCTTACCCTCAATAACCCCTTTTGCAAAGCTGATTATATCGGGACTTATGTCGCCACTATTGGCAATTACAATTCTTGAAGGGTCAATCCTATTAATATCCTTAAGGCAATCGTTTATATATTGCTTATAAACCACATCCATTTTGCCCCTGTACTTCTTTGCAACATCCAAGGCTCCTGTTTGAGGGTCAACTGCAATACTTGGCTTAATGCCCAATATATTTGCGCTGAACTTTGCAACTGACGAGCATCTGCCGCCCTTATGAAGATATTCAAGATTATTTAAAACAAACGTTGCGCTGACCTTTGGCACAATGGAATTGACTCTGTTTGATATTTTCTTTGCATCAAAGCCTTTTGCTCTGAAATCACATGCTTTAAGAACCAAAAGCCCCATAGCGGTGCACAGGCTTTTTGAATCAATACAATAAACATCCTCAAATTCCGAAGCAGCAATGCAGGCATTCTGATAGCTTGATGATATTGCAGACGAAAGTCCTATATGAACAACAGCCTTGCCCTGTGAAGTGATTTCCTCAAAAAGCGCATAATACTGTGCAGGCGTAACTGCTGCCGTTTTAGGCAAATCCCCTGTTTTAGCTACATAATCATAAATATCATTCGGGAATACATCCACGCCGTCAAGATAAGAATTCTCACCCAAAAGGATAGACAACGGTGTTATAACAATATTATTTTCTTTTATAATATGCGATGGTAAATCGCAGGTTGAATCTGCTGTAATTACAACATCCTTCATTAGCCAAATCTCCTGTTAATAATCAAATGCATTTATATTGTATCAAATAATATCACACTAATTTTGATTAATCAACAAATTTGCATACGATTTGATATTAAGTTTATAATTAAACTCCGTATTTGATTATAACATTTTTTAAATCATTTTTATCATAGGTTTTGTCGAAAGTAATGATTAGTGTACTTCTGTTTTCAACAGTCTTTATAGTACAAGTATATGCAATATCCAGCTCATTTTTCTCACCACTATTGATAATTGCAGAAAATTTTCCGCCCTCACGTATATGTGTTGAAAAATTGTAGCCTTCCCTTGCCGTTAGTGTAACGCCTGACTGTGTAAATTTAACAGTATCCACACATTTGATTTTGCTTGGCATGGAGTCAAAATTAATGCTCTGCTTTTCCGAAAGCTTGGTCAAATCAAAATCATTTTCAACCCAATCAATATCCGTACTTTTAAAATTAGGCTTTGAACCAACATTGTTGATTGTAACAGACCAATTATTTTTCGCTGTATTTCTTGGATCGTTTACCCTATAATCTTTATTGGGCACAAACTTCATCGTTTTGGGAACAATGGACAAGGCACCGTCAATATAGCCGATATCACAATGAACATTGCCTATATTCTGTTCTTTATCAAGGCCCTCATAAGTCACAAGCATCTGTATATCAAGTGTAATATTGCCCTTTTCGTCCAGCTTATAAACACCAAGCCCCTTGCTGCAGCCGCTCATTGTATAATATTCTTTTTTTGTATTTTCAAGTGCCTTTACATAACCGACATGCTCATTTTTGGCAATGCCTGTTTTTTCATCATAATGAATCTGTGCACTCATATTCTCCATAGTAAACTGCAAAATCTTTTTACAGCCGGGAAGCTGCACTACATCATATCTTATTTTATTATCAAATGGCGTTTTCCAGGTTTCAGAGGTAGCAGCTATTATGCTGAATTCCGCCTTACCATTATTAACAGTCGGTTTAAACATAAATATTGCATAAGTATAAAATTCCGAGCCGTTCTCATCCTGATAAATGCCGTCAATAACATTCAGCAAAAGCTCTTTATTGCCGTCGCCGTCACAATCCCTGCTGATTGCTTTCGGAATTTCAAGCTTAAATGCGGTATCCCAATTGATCATCTCGTGTCTTAAATCACCGTGAACAATTGTAACAACCTTTCCGTCAAAATAAACCTGATATTCCTTATCCTCTGTTTCGGCAACAGGTTTGTCATTTGAATAGCCCTTTGCCTCTGTTGTGCTTACATTATATGCAGTTGTTGACATTTTGCTGACTGCAATATCCGTATCGTTTTTTACTTTAACTTTTTTATACTGAACAGATACAGCAAACGCAGCAACCGATACAGCAATCACCATAACTATAGCAATTAATCTTTTCATCTAAATCAATCCTAAAATTTATTTGCCGTAAACCTCGTTAAAATCAAACTCTATACGCTTCCCCTTAACAATGTGGTAACACTTATTCTGCGCCAGAGAAAAAATCGCTCTATCGTGCGTAAAGGAATCTGAATACACATCAATAACCTTAATATCGTTACGATTAAACTCGCTGAAAAGCCTTTTAACCTTTTCCTCATCACGGCAGTTTTCACCTATAATTACACCTGTTTTTCTGTTATGCCTTGTGCATATGAGTTTATCAAAACCAAGCCTTTTCTGAATTTCGCTGATAAGAAAATCCGGTGAAGCACTTATAACAACAGAATACCTTTTCCTGTCAAAAAACCATTTGTGCACCTGCTTTTCATGCCTGTCCCAGAATCCTTTAACGGCTTTATCCAGAGGAATAAGCGCAACAAACATAAAGCAAATTTTTTTAAACTTCGTAAAGCTTATTATATGCAAAATCATCAGAAGTGCTGCAATAATCAATACAGGAAAATAAACAGCTATCCACGGATAATGGATAAAGCAGTAGCCTATAAACAACGAGCCGCTGTCAAAGGGAACAATCGTTTTATCAAAATCATAAATATCAATTTCCATATCAGATACCTTCGCTGTTAAAATCAACAATCAAAGCCTTTTCAGACTCAAATTGCGTAAGCTTAACGCCTGCGCAATTAAGCATTCTTTTACTTGCCTGCACCAAATCGGTATCCTTATATTTATCACTTATGTAAATAACCTCTTTAATACCGCTTTGTATTATAGCCTTTGCACATTCATTACAAGGGAAAAGAGCAACATATATTCTGCAGCCTTTAAGACTATTGCCGCCTGCATTAAGTATTGCATTCAACTCGGCATGGCACACGTACGGATACTTTGTGTTGCTTTCCTTATCTCCCTGCCTGTCCCATGGGAATTCGTCATCGCTGCACCCCATAGGAAAGCCGTTGTAGCCAACCGACATAATTTTATTTTCATCATTAACTATGCAGGCGCCTACCTGTGTGCTGGGGTCCTTGCTCCTCTGGGAAGCAAGAATAGCCACACCCATAAAATATTCGTCCCAGCTTATATATCCTTCTCTTTTTGCCATACCGGTTATTCTCCTTTTAAAGCACTAACAAAATCATTAAGCTCATCGCAGGCTGCATCATAAATTCTGCCCTCGTCAACCAGCCTGTTTATATCAGGATGAATCGGCAGCTTTGCAATAACAGGAACACCCAGCTCATCTGCCGTTTCGTCAATTTTCGACTCGCCGAATATATTGATTTTTCTGCCGCAGTCAGGACAGGTATAATAGCTCATATTTTCAACAAGGCCAAGCACGGGAACATTCATCATTTTAGCCATATTATATGCCTTGTTAACAATCATTTTTACTAAATCCTGCGGTGTTGAAACAATAACGATACCGTCAACGGGCAGGCTCTGGAATACGGTCAATGCCACATCGCCTGTACCGGGCGGCATATCAACAAACAGATAATCCAGCTCGCCCCAGCGCACATCACTCCAGAACTGCTCAATAACGCCGCTTATTACAGGACCTCTCCAAACTACAGGGGAATTAACATCCTCAAGCAGCAGGTTAATACTCATAATTTTAATTGCGCCGTCTGCTTCAGCCGGCAGCAGGCATTCACCATCCTGCAAAGCACGTGCATTTATACCAAAGGATTTTGGAACCGAAGGACCTGTAATGTCGGCATCCAGCACGCCAACCTTAAGCCCTGCTTTTGCACATTGTGATGCAAGCATACAGGATACAAGACTTTTTCCGACTCCGCCTTTGCCGCTTACCACACCAATGACCTTTTTTATTTTTGAATACTTATTCATAGGCTTAAGAAAGTCCTCGCGTGACGGCTTTCTGTCGCTGCAGTTTGATTTGCAGTTTGAACAATCATGTGTACATTCGCTCATAAAATATCACTCCAATTAAAGTTTGTTATAAAATAAAATTTATCAGTTATAATAAATACATATCAATAAAAACGCACAAGCGTTTTCACTTTGCCGAGAACAGAACAGGTTTCAACAATAATGGGCTCATATTTATCATTTTCAGGCTGAAGTCTGAAATAACCGTTTTCTTTATAAAAACGCTTAACGGTTGCCTCATCATCAATGAGCGCAACAACAATATCACCGTTATCTGCAACAGGAAGCTGCTCAACAACAACTATATCACCATCGTGAATACCTGCATTTATCATTGAGTCACCCTTAACACGAAGTGCAAACAAATTATTGCCGCTTATTCCTGACAGGGCAATATAATCCTCAATCTGCTGTGTTGCCAAAATCGGAACACCTGCTGTAACAGTTCCCAACAATGGTATATGACGCACATTTTCAGCAGAGCCTGATATGCGTATGGTTCTTTTAAGATTTGCATCTCTTTTGATATAGCCTAAATCTTCAAGTGCATTAAGGTTATACTGAACGGAAGAGGTTGACTTAAGTCCGACTGCCTGACCGATTTCACGCACGGAAGGAGCAATTCCCCTTTGTGATATTATATCCTTTATGTAGTCAAAAACAGCTTTTTGTGTTTCATTTAATTTTTCCATATGCGCCTCCATATATTAAAATAACGAGATTAAAATATATTGAAATATGCTATTAATTTATTAATATATAATAGCATTATAAAAACACTATGTCAAACATATGTACTAGTTTTTGGCAAAAATAATTGAATAAAGCAAAATTTATTAAAAAAATGCACTTTTTTTAGTACTCGAATAAAAAAAGTGTTGACAAATCAAAAGCAATAAGATATAATCTTGTTTGCACAATCCGGATATGGCTTTATAGCTCAGTTGGCTAGAGCATGCGGTTCATACCCGCAGTGTCACTGGTTCGAATCCAGTTAAAGCCACCACACGGCCCGGTGGTCAAGCGGTTAAGACACCGCCCTTTCACGGCGGTAACACGGGTTCGATTCCCGTCCGGGTCACCACAAAAAGGCACCTAACAAGGTGCCTTTTTTAATAAATTCGTCTCCGTAGCTCAGCTGGATAGAGCGTTCGCCTCCTAAGCGAAAGGCCGTGGGTTCGAATCCCGCCGGGGACGCCATCACGGTTTTCATGCTGCGGTTTAAATATCAGCATTACAATTTAATAGACAGTTCGGCCCAATTTATTGAGCGTACCATCCTGTCGTTAAACAAAACTAGGGAAGTATTTGGGCAATCTTATGCATAAAAGCAGTTTTTAAGCTGTTTGTGCAAAGGTTGCCCTTTTGGCATAACGCACTTCCGTTATGCCTTTTTTTGTCCCGCAGTTTTGCGGGATTTTTTATTTTTTAGCAATAAGCAGCTTTTTGCTTCACTTTTAAGGAGTTGATTGTTTGAAGGTTCTTGTTTTATCAAGCGGAGGAATTGATTCAACCACCTGCTTGGCATTAGCAGTTGATAAATACCGTGCTGAGAATGTAATCAGCCTGTCTGTTTTCTATAATCAGAAGCACGAAAAGGAACTTGAGGCGGCAAGAAAAATCGCCAAATATTATAATGTTGTGCACAAGGAGCTGAATTTAGGTGCAGTTTTTGCAGATTCAGACTGCACGCTTTTAAGCGGACGGGATAACATTGCGCACCGGGACTATGCAGCACAAATCAAAGAGCAAAACGGCAAGCCGGTAACAACCTATGTTCCGTTTCGAAATGGTCTGTTTTTATCCTGCGCAGCATCAATTGCACTTGCAAATAACTGTGCAGAGATTTATTACGGTGCTCACGCTGATGACAGTGCAGGAAACGCATATCCCGATACGTCCAAAGCTTTTAATGATGCTATGAACAACGCCATTTACGAAGGAAGCGGCAAACAGGTTAAAATCGTTGCACCATTTATTAATATGAATAAAGCCGATGTTGTAAAAAAGGGAATTGAACTTGGTGTTAAGTATGCGCAAACGTGGTCATGCTATGAAGGCGGTGAAAAGCCCTGCGGAAAATGTGCAACCTGTATTGACAGAATAAAAGCATTTGAACAAAACGGGATTACCGACCCCGCTGAATATGAAATATAGACAGCATTGAGCAAACGAATAAAGCTTTTTAATAAAACTTATTTGCCTGCAATACGTTATTACAGTATTTCAATGATTTTCGTCAGGCGGAAGGGATGTTGATTTAGTATGACAAATTCTTTAATTTTTATTATTTCTGTTTTCTTTTATCTTTTAGCGGTTATTGTTACCTACAAGCTCTTCGGCAAAGCCGGTCTGTATGTATTCACAGCCATATCTGCAATTCTTGCAAATATTCAAGTATGCAAAAATGTTGATATTTTCGGTCTTTCCACCACTGCGGGCAACGCTCTTTATGCCGCAAGCTTTTTGGTAACAGATATTTTATCGGAAAAATACGGAAAGAAAAGTGCGCAAAAGGCTGTTTACATAGGTATTTTTACAACCGTTTTATTCCTTATCGGCTCACAGCTTTTGCTTTTATACACGCCAAACCCGAGCGATATTATGAGCGACACGCTCAAAAATCTATTCGGCTTTGTGCCAAGGGTAGCCCTAGCAAGCATTGTAGGCTATGCCTGCTCGCAAACGATTGACGTATTCCTTTATCATTTAATTTGGAAAAAGACGGGTGACAACAGTAAAAAGCTGTGGCTGCGAAACTGCGGCTCAACTTTAACCTCACAGGCTGTTGATACTGTTGTGTTTACATTTATCGCTTTCTGGGGAATTTACGACACAAAAATATTCATCAGCATTTTGCTTACAACCTATTTCTTTAAAGCAATCGTTGCAATTTGTGACACCCCATTTGTATATCTGGCAAGAAAAATCAAAATCAAAGAAGGAGCTGAAATATAATGGAACTGAACGCATTGGGTAAAAAAACCGAATACAAATCCGACTATGCACCCGAGGTACTTGAGGTATTTGAAAATAGGCACAAGGATAATGATTACTTTGTAAAATTCAACTGCCCCGAATTCACCTCACTTTGTCCTATCACAGGCCAGCCTGATTTTGCAACAATATATATATCCTATGTTCCGGATGAAAAAATGGTGGAAAGCAAGTCGCTTAAGCTTTACCTTTTCTCCTACAGAAATCACGGCGATTTTCACGAGGATTGCTGCAACAAAATTATGAAAGATTTAATAAAGCTTATGGACCCAAAGTATATTGAGGTCCGAGGTAAGTTTTTACCAAGAGGCGGAATATCAATAGACCCTTACTGCAATTACGGCAAAAAAGGCACCAAGTGGGCAGAGGTTGCTTTTAACAGACTTGCAAACCATGATTTATATCCTGAAAAAGTCGACAACAGATGAATAAAAAACAATAAACAGACAGCCATAGGCTGTCTGTTTTTATAGACAATTGTATGAATTTATAATATAATATAAAATCTATAAAAAGATGCATAGTGGTAAAAAATATTTAATATAAAGCAAAAATTAACGGAGTGAATAAAATGTGCACCAGCTTGTCTTTAAAAACCAATGATTTTTATTTTGGAAGAAATATGGATATTGATTACGGATTTGGCGAAAAAATCATCATAACTCCACGAAATTATCCTATAAAATTCAAAAAAACAAATAGTATTAACAGCCATTTTGCTATAATCGGTATGGCTGCCAAAGCAGATAATTACCCGCTTTACGCAGAAGCCGCAAATGAAAAGGGGCTTTGTATGGCCGGTCTGAATTTTCCCGGCAATGCCTATTATTCGCCGCACCCGGATAAAGAAAAGTACAATATTTCACCGTTTGAAATCATACTTTGGGTATTGAGTCAATGTGAAAATATTTTTGAGGCAAAAGACCTTTTAAATAAAACCCATTTGGTAGCCATTGCGTTTAACGATTCAATACCTTTAGCACCGCTGCATTGGCATATTGCGGACAAAAACCATTCCATTGTTGTTGAATGCACCAAAAACGGCATGCAAATTTATGATAATCCACTTCACGTGCTTACCAATAATCCTGAATTCCATTTTCACATAACAAATTTAGGGCAGTACCTTAACCTGAATACAAACCCGACCCACAACTGTTTTTACGATAAGGTAAATATAAAAGATTTCGGCAAGGGTTCGGGAAGTATTGGTCTGCCCGGGGATTTTTCCTCTGCTTCACGATTTGTAAAGGCAGCATATTTAAGACTTAATTCAATCTGTTCAGATGATGAAAATTCCAGCATTTCCCAATTTTTTCATCTGCTTGACAGCGTAGCCGTTGTTAACGGCAGCATTACAGGTGATGATGTAAAGGAATATAAAACAACCTACTCCTGCTGCATAAATGCCAGCAAAGGTATATATTACTATAAAACATATGAAAATAACCAGTTAACTGCAATAAATATGAACCACGAAAATTTAGTTAAAAGCAGTCTTATAGAATTTGCTTTGACAAAAAGTCAGCAAATTAAAATGGTGAACTAAAGCACAAAATAAACGGCAGATTAATCTGCCGTTTTACCTTATCATTATTCAATTCATAATGCTGCTTAATCATCAGTCTTTCTAAAATCTGTAAAGATTTGTTTTGTGCTTTCATCAGGCGAATACTGCCAAAAATCAATATGATGATCATTTATGTAATACTCAAGCGGAGACGGGGCGGCAACCTCATCAAAAGCCTCAACTATAACTAACTTGATTTTCATTTTTTGAGGGATTACCGACTTTATATATACCGCTACACGCTGACCGACAAATAAATCCGACTGCACCTCGGCAAGACCTGCAAGATTTGGTGCAAGCTCTACGAAAACGCCGTATTCCTCAATACTTCTTACAACACCAGTAACCGTTTCACCTGCGTGAAAATTGCCTGCGTTTTCGTTCCAGCTTCCAAGCAGCTCCTTAAGTGAAAAGGTCATTTTATCCGGTTCCTTTTTGCGCAGAACAACCTTGATTTTTTCCCCGTCAACAAGTCTTTCACTTGGATGGCTGATTCGTGAAACCGACAACATATCAATCGGTATAAGTGCATTGATTCCCGCACCTATATCAATAAAAGCACCGAAGCGTTCAAGATGCGTTACACGTGCATCTATGATATCGCCTTCCTCAAGCTTGCTTAAATATTCATTTGTGCAGCGAAGCTGAACTGCACGCCTTGAAAGAATTGCAAGATTGTTGTTATAAATATCACGCTGAAAGCCAAGCACACTAAAGCATACTGTTTTGTTCACCTTTGAAATAAGAGCTATATCACGAACGCTGGCATCATCAATACCTACAGCCCCTTCAATTCGTGGTATAACGCCTCTAACCGCTCCAAGGTCAACATGCAGGTTATGCTCCCTGTCACAAAGCAGAACCTTTGACTCAATAATATCACCCTTTATCATCGCTTGCTTAAGCTCATCAACAGAATCAAATCGCCTTGACAGCTCCTGCTTTATCCCCTCCGGATAAAATTTCATAGCATCACTCTTTTCTTACTGCTTTTGCGTCTGCCCCGATTTTTTATTCTGTTACAGGACACAGACCTATTCAAATATATGAATTTGTTTTGATATGTATGATAATATTGTAAAATATTTACATAGGTGATATAATATCTTAAATTATATTGTATTTTTATTACTGTCTGCAGACAGAAAGGATATGGAATTCATTATGCAGCTTAATATTGGTGACATTGTAGTAATGAAAAAGCCACACCCTTGCGGATGCAGGGAATTTGAAATAACACGTCTGGGTGTGGATTACAAATTAAAATGCTGCCATTGCGGCAGAGAAGTTATGATACCCAGAATAAAGGCAGAAAAAAACATTAAAAGCAAAAAAGAGGAACAAGTATGATAGATAAGCTTATAGAGGTTGAAAAAAGATTTGAAGAGGTTAACGAGCTGGTATGCAATCCTGACATTGTTTCAGACCAGGAAAAATACACAAAGCTTATGAAGGAGCTTAAGCACCTTACCCCTGTTGTAGAAAAATTCAGGGAATACAAAACGGTGCAGGAAACCTTTGAGGAATCAAAAGCCATGCTTGATGAGGGCGGAATGGACGCCGACTTTGCCCAGATGGTAAAGGAAGAATTTGAGCAGAGCAAGGATGATATACAGCGCATTGCAGAGGAGCTTAAGGTGCTGCTTTTACCACGTGACCCTAACGACGATAAAAACGTTATTATCGAAATACGCGGCGGTGCAGGCGGCGAGGAATCCGCACTTTTCGCAGGTGTTCTTTTCAGAATGTACTCTATGTATGCAGAGGCAAAGGGTTATAAAACCGAAGTAATCAGTGCAAATGAAACAGGACTGGGCGGTTATAAGGAAATCAGTTTTTCCGTTGACGGCGACGGTGCATATTCAAGATTCAAGTTTGAATCCGGCGTTCATCGTGTGCAGCGTGTTCCCGAAACAGAAAGTCAGGGCAGAATTCACACATCAACCACTACGGTTGCCGTTTTGCCGGAAGCAGAAGAGGTTGACTTTGAGATTAATCCCAAGGATTTACAGATTGACACCTTCCGTTCATCCGGTGCAGGCGGTCAGCATATTAACAAAACTTCATCGGCTATCCGTATAACCCACCTGCCTACAGGCACAGTTGTTGAATGCCAGGATGAGCGCTCACAGCATAAAAACAAAGAAAAAGCCCTTAAGGTTTTGCGTTCACGCCTTTACGATGCAGAAAAAGCAAAGCATGATGCCGAAATTGCAGGCGAGCGAAAAGCACAGGTAGGCACAGGTGACAGAAGTGAGAGAATCAGAACCTACAACTACCCGCAGGGCAGAGTAAGCGACCACAGAATAGGACTTACCCTCTACAAGCTTGAACAATTTCTCAACGGCGATTTAGATGAAATGATTGATGCACTCATTACAGCCGATACAGCTGAAAAGCTTAAGGCACAGGGTGCGGAGTAGTTTTTAACTGACACGCATCAATAAACGACTATTCAAATCAATAAAAAATAAAGGAATCATTATGCAAACAAAAATTTTATCTACAAGTGAATATGACATAAAGCTTGCAGGTGAAATTCTTGCAAACGGCGGTCTTGTTGCCTTTCCAACCGAAACGGTGTATGGATTAGGCGCAAACGCCCTTGATGAAAGTGCTGTAAAAAAAATCTATAAAGCAAAGGGCAGACCAAGTGATAATCCGCTGATTGTCCACATTGCCGAAAAGGAGGATATCATCCCCCTTGTTCAGGAAGTAACGCCTAAAGCACAGGCGCTTATTGATGCATTCTTTCCCGCTGCTTTAACAATCATTTTGCCAAAGAGTGAAAAAATCGGTACAGTCGTATCAGGCGGACTTGACACGGTTGCTATACGTATGCCTGAAAACGAAACTGCACGCCGTGTGATAAAGATGAGCGGCTGCCCTATCGCAGCACCAAGCGCAAACACCTCGGGTCTGCCGTCACCTACCAAGGCAAAATATGTTATTGAAGATATGACAGGAAAAATTGATGCAATAATTGACGGCGGCGACTGTGCATTTGGTGTGGAATCAACAGTTATAACACTTGCCACCGATAAGCCCACCATCCTTCGTCCCGGCGCTGTTACAAAAGAAATGCTTGAAAAAGTTATCGGCAGCGTTGAAATAGCACCTGCTGTGCTTGAGGGCATGAAGAATAACGAAACAGCTGCATCCCCCGGGATGAAATACAAGCACTATTCCCCAAAAGCAAAAGTAATTATAGTTGATGCCGATAAAAACACATACGAAAATTTTGTTAATGCAAAAACCGATGCTTTTGCACTTTGCTTTGAAGGCGATGATGTAAAAATACCAAAAGTAACCTTTGGCAAAGAAAATGACGACGCCTCGCAGGCAAAGGAATTATTTAACGCCCTGCGCGAACTTGATGAAATGGGTGCAAAAAAAGTATACGCCAGAATACCGAATATAACAGGCGTAGGCATGGCGGTTTACAACAGGCTCATACGTTCTGCCGGCTTTAACATAATTGATTTGAGAAAACCGTTTTTCATAGGTCTTACAGGTCCTACAGGTGCAGGCAAGGGTTATGTGGGCAGTTATTTAAAAACACTTGGTTTTAATATCATTGACAGCGACAGCGTCGTAAAAGAAATATATGAAAACAATTATGAAATTTTGCATAGACTTTGCCTTGCCTTTGGTAATGCTATAATTAAGGACAATAAAATAGACAGAAAAGAATTGGGCAAAATTGTTTTTAATGATAAAGAAAAGCTTGAAAAGCTCAATTCTATTGTTCACCCTGAAGTAATAAAGCAATGTGAAAAAAGAGCAATTTACCCTGCTGTGCTTGACGCGCCGCAGCTTTTTGAAGCAAAGGCACAGGAGAAGTGCTTTAAAATCATTTCAGTCATTGCCGATAATGATATCAGAGCACAGCGCATAATGCAGCGTGATTCCATAAGCTTTGATATGGCAATGAACCGAATAAACGCACAGTTTGATAATGAATACTATATTAATAATGCCGATTATGTTATATATAACAACGGTGAAGATATAAAAACACAAATTGACAAGATAATGGAGGACATATTATGAGCGAGAAATCAAAAGCACAGGAGCTGAAAGAGCTTTTGTTCTACAAAAAAGAAAACGGCGTCGATTTTATGAGCGACGAAGAGCTTGCGCTTTGTGACAGCTTCTGCGAGGATTATAAAAAATTCCTTTTTGAAAACAAGACTGAAAGAGAGTTTGCAGCATCTGCACTTGCACTTGCAAAACAAAACGGCTACAGCGAATTTGACAAATTCGGCAACCCCCTTGAAGCAGGCGAAAAGGTTTATTATTTCAATCGCGGTAAATCAATCATTCTTTGCGTCAAGGGCAAAAGACCTGTTAAAGACGGTGTCAGAATAAGTGCTGCACACATTGACTCACCAAGACTTGATTTAAAACAATGCCCTGTATATGAGGACGGCTCACTCGGCTTCTTCAAAACCCACTATTATGGCGGAATCAAAAAATACCAATGGACTGCTATTCCGCTTTCACTTCACGGCAGAATATGCAAAAATGACGGCAGCTATGTTGATGTAAAGGTTGGCGAGGATTCGTCAGACCCTAAATTCTGTATTACGGACATTCTGCCGCACCTCGGTGCAGAACAGATGTCACGCAAGGCAAATGAAATTGTACGCGGCGAAGAGCTGAATGTTGTTATCGGCTCAAGACCTTTTAAGGATGATAAGGAAAGCGAAAAAATCAAGCTTAACCTTTTGAATATACTTTATGAAAAGTACGGCATTGTAGAACGTGACTTCCTTTCTGCAGAGCTGGAGCTTGTACCTGCATTTACCGTTGATGATATCGGCTTTGACAAAAGCCTTATTGGCGGCTATGGCCATGATGACCGTGTTTGCTCATACCCTGCAATGAAGGCAATTTTTGATATTGAAGAAGCTCCTGAATACACAGCATTAACCGTTCTTACCGATAAAGAGGAGACCGGCTCCGACGGCAATACGGGTCTTAATTCAAGCTATCTTAAATACTTTATTGAGGATTTGGCAAGGCTTGAGGGCTGCGCAGGCAGAGATGTACTTTCAAACTCAAAATGCCTTTCAGCCGACGTAAATGCAGCATTTGACCCAACATGGCCTACACAGTTTGAAAAGAACAATGCTTCATTTATAAATCAGGGCGTATGTGTAACAAAATTCACAGGTGCCAGAGGTAAAAGCGGCACCAGCGATGCATCTGCAGAATACGTAAGCTTTGTTAAAAATCTGCTTGAATCAAACGGCGTATTATGGCAGAGCGGCGAGCTTGGCAAGGTTGATGCAGGCGGCGGCGGAACAGTTGCCATGTATATTGCAAACCTTAATGTTGATGTTATTGATGTGGGTGTACCTGTACTTTCCATGCATTCCCCTTATGAAATCGTAAGCAAAATTGACACCTATATGGCATACAAAGCATTTTTAACATTCTTCACCAAATAAAACGTATTTAATAGAATAATAATGGTGATTCTATGCACAGAATACTTGTAATAGCCACAGGCGGCACAATAGCCTGTACCTGCGAGGATAACATCCGCCTTGACAATCCGTTTAAAATTTTTGACTATATTGAATATGACAATGTAAAATTTGACTGTGCCTCCCCCTTCTCTGTTTTATCGGAGAATATGAGCATTGAACTGTGGCAGCAGCTGCTTGATTATTTAAACTGTGTTGATTTTGAAAAATACGACGGTATTATAATACTTCACGGTTCTGATACGCTTGCATACACGGGTGCTCTTTTAGGTAATATTTTTAATGATAAAACAATTATACTGACAGCCAGCGATAAACCGCCGGAGGATATCAGCGCAAATGCAATACCCAACTTTCAAACAGCAGTTGAATTTATTTTAACAGGAGTAAAAGGGGTTTTTATAAGCTATAATAAGCTTTATCGTGCCGTAAGGACTGTTAGTGCAGGGGAAAATGATGAATTCTATGCTGCTGGAAAACAGCTTGATACGATTGACAAACCGAGTTTGAAAAACAAAAATATTCTTGTTATAAGACCATATGTAGGCATAGATTACAGCAATTATAATCTTGACCATGTTGATGCCGTGCTTCACACAATGTATCACTCGGCTACCTGCCCCCAGGCAGTAAGTGAATTTGCAAAAAAATGCCAAAAGAATAAAACACCTTTTTATTTTGTAACCACAAAAGGCAGTGCAGATTATGAGAGTGCAGCCGAATTTAAGAATATAATATTTAATTCTACGCTTGAAAATGCTTATGCGCGTTTGCTTTTAACCGAATAATTCCACAGGTAATTGACAAATAGGAACCCGGCATAGACGGATTCCATTTTAAGCAGATGGTATTTCGTTTCATAATATGCTACCATAAATATGGAAAGGCGGTATATTATGAATAACGGTTTAAAAGCTTTGCTTTCATTTGTTTTATCAACAATATCAGCATATGTGTCATATTATATTTTGTGGTTTTCAAACATAGTCCATTATTATGAAATGGCAACGGCATATGAAAATCTTGAATCGTCCTTGACAATATTTATAGCATTCCTGATTTTCAACTTTATTTACAGCTTTTTATTTAGTTATTCAGCTGTAAAGGGTGTTATATTTCAAGGAAGTTATTTGCTTTTATGCCTATTCCCCGAAATGCAGCTCGTTGAAATCTTTGCTTTTTTCAATACAGGACTTATTAATATGTATGATATTGCAAAGGAAAGCAATATTTGGACAGAGGTGCTTATTATTATCGCCGGCATCCTATTGCCGCTCTTATTTTCAACAGCAGGGTGTATTTTAAGGAAAATCACAGTTGACAAAAAAAATAATTAATGTTATTATATGAAAAATTAATATTAAACCGTTGAGACGGAGATAAAAATAAGAAACGCATTTACAGAGAGTTCCGGATGCTGAAATCGGAGCATTAAACGGCTTATTAAATGGACCGTTGAGGGTATGGTGAAAAGCAGCAATGCCCAGTATTCCATAACGTGATGACCTGCGTCAATGGTCTGAGATATGATAGTATCTTGCAAAGCGTGTGGCTTGGCCATAAAATCAAGGTGGCACCGCGGAATGTAATTTCGTCCTTGGTAACAGAATGCTGTTACCAAGGATTTTTTATTTGACAGGAATACTATAAAAAATAAGGACTTATGCAGCCGACAAAGCATCAGTTGAAATCGGCAGCATTCGGAATTATAATAAAACAAAACAATTATGGAGATAGTAAGATATGAGTAAAGGCAGATACGGTATTCACGGAGGCCAGTATATCCCGGAAACCTTAATGAACGAAATAATTAATCTTGAAAATGCATATGAGCATTATAAAAGCGACCCCGAATTCAATGCCGAGCTTGACAAGCTGTTTAAGGAATACGCAGGCAGACCGTCACTTCTTTATTATGCTGAAAAAATGACGAAGGATTTAGGCGGCGCAAAAATATATTTCAAGCGTGAGGATTTAAACCACACAGGCAGCCATAAAATCAACAACGTACTCGGTCAATGCCTGCTTGCAAAAAAGCTTGGTAAAACAAGAGTTATTGCCGAAACGGGAGCAGGTCAGCATGGTGTTGCAACCGCAACTGCTGCAGCCCTTATGGATATGGAATGCGAGATATTTATGGGCAAGGAGGATACAGACCGCCAGGCCCTCAATGTTTATCGTATGGAATTGCTTGGTGCAAAGGTTCACCCTGTAACTTCAGGCACAATGACACTTAAGGACGCAGTTAACGAAACGATGCGCGAATGGGTATCAAGAGTTGACGATACAATGTATGTTCTCGGCTCCGTTATGGGTCCCCATCCGTTTCCTATGATTGTAAGGGATTTTCAGTCCGTAATTTCAAAAGAGGCAAGGCAGCAGATTTTAGAGCTTGAGGGCAGACTTCCGTCAGTTGTTATGGCCTGTGTAGGCGGCGGCTCAAATGCAATGGGTATGTTCTATAACTTTATTAACGATAAGGAAGTCAGACTTATCGGCTGTGAGGCTGCCGGCAAGGGTATCCATTCAGGCAAAACAGCTGCTACCATTTCAACAGGCTCACTTGGTGTTTTCCACGGTATGAAATCCTATTTCTGCCAGAATGAATACGGTCAGATTGCACCTGTATATTCAATAAGTGCAGGACTTGACTATCCCGGTGTTGGACCTGAACACGCAAATCTTCACGATACAGGCAGGGCTGAATACGTGCCTGTAACGGATGACGAGGCTGTTGCTGCATTTGAATACATTGCAAAAACAGAGGGCATTATCTGCGCTATTGAATCTGCCCATGCGGTGGCACATCTTATGAAAATTGCACCGCAAATGAGCAAGGATGATATTATAATCTGCAATCTTTCAGGCAGAGGCGACAAGGATGTTGCCGCAATCGCAAGATACAAGGGGGTTGAAATCAATGAATAAAATTTCAAAAGCATTTGAAAACGGCAAGGCTTTTATAGGCTTTGTTACTGCCGGCGATCCAAATCTTGAAACAAGCGAAAAAATTATGATAAAAATGGCACAGGCAGGCTGTGATTTAATTGAAATCGGAATCCCCTTTTCAGACCCCATTGCAGAGGGACCTGTTATTCAGAATGCAAATGTACGTGCACTTAAACAAGGTGCAACAACAGATAAAGTATTTGAGCTTGTAAAAAAGGTTTCTGCACAGGTTGATATTCCTCTTGTATTTATGACATATCTTAATGTACTTTTCAGATACGGCTATGACAGATTTCTTCAGAATGCAGGTGATGCAGGTATATCAGGCGTAATCATACCCGATATGCCGTTTGAAGAAAAGAAAGAGCTTCAAAGCGTGGCAAAAAATTACGGCATTGAAGTTATATCATTTATTGCCCCTGCCGGTGAGGAGCGAATTAAAATGATTGCAGGTGAAGCAGAAGGCTTTATTTATACCGTACCTTCAATGAGTACAATCCGTACAACAAGTGAAATAAAAACAGAATTAAAGTCCATTACACAGCACATCAAGGAAGCAACAGATATTCCCGCTGCAATCGACTTTGATATCGCCACACCTGAACAGGCAAGGGAATATGCACACATTGCAGATGGTATAATAGTAAACGCTGCCATTGTTGATATCGTTGCCGAGCACGGTGAAAACGCACCGGAAAAGATATACGACTATATAAAGACAATGAAAAACGCAATAAAATAATAAAAAGCTCGCCGCAGGATTCACCTTGCAGGGCGGGCTTTTTTATTGCAATTGTATGATATAATGATATAATTTAACTATAAACGCATAAAGGAACTATAGCTATGAATATTCTTATACTTGATGACGAGGCCGAAATTGCTGATTTAACAGAACTGTTTTTGAAAAATGAAGGCTATAATATTTTTAAATTCTATAATGCAAAGGATGCTCTTGAATGCATCAAAAATACACCGCTTGATTTAGCCCTGCTCGATGTTATGCTGCCTGATACCGACGGCTTTACCATCTTAAACACCATTCGCAAAAGTGGCTTAACCTTCCCTGTTATTATGCTCACAGCAAAGGTTGAGGATATTGATAAAATTACAGGCCTTACACTTGGGGCAGACGATTACATCACCAAACCCTTCAATCCGCTTGAAATGGTATCAAGAGTTAAAGCACAGCTTCGCAGGTACACCTGCTATAATACGGGAAATAAGAATACCGATTTATTCGACAGCGCAGGACTGATTGTAAACAAAAGCACACACGAATGTACATTATATGAAAAAAGCATTTCACTCACACCTACAGAATTCAATATTCTGTGGCTGTTGTGCGAAAATGCAAATCATGTTGTATCAAATGAAGAAATATTTGAAAAAGTGTGGGGCGAAAAATACCTCGACAGCAACAACACCGTTATGGTTCACATAAGACGAATAAGAGAAAAGCTGGGCGAGCCTGCACGCAATCCAAAATTCATAAAAACAGTATGGGGAGTAGGTTATAAAATTGAAAAGAAATAGACTGAAGGGCAGAAGCATCCGAGCAAAAATCCTTGCAAAATACTTTTTCTCCCTGGCGGCAGCATTTGTAATATGGTGCTTTTTGATTTTTATTTTTTCAGACAGCATATCCTATCTTTTAAGCACTATTAAAAGTGCCTTTTTTGATTTCTTGCCGCTTTACAATTCCGAAACATATTTATTTTTATATCTTTTAGCAGGCTTGATTTTTTACTTGCTGTTCGCTGTTATTTTCACCTTTGCTTACCTTTCAAAAACTGCAGGTCTTATTGATAAAAGCTATAACGCTTTATCAGATGTGCTTGATGAAAATTATGAAACACCGCCAATGCCCAAAGTTATAAGAAATAAGCATGCAGCAGTGGAAAGCAGCATACATACCGCCCTGCGCTACAGGGAATACATTGCACAGGAGGCCGAACAGCGAAAAAATGATTTGGTAGTTTACCTTGCACATGACCTGAAAACGCCGCTCACATCCATTATAGGCTATCTTACCCTTTTGCAGGAGGCCCCGGAGCTGCCTGCAGAATACCGTGCAAAATATACTGATATCACACTTGAAAAAGCATATCGCCTTGAGCAGCTGATAAATGAATTTTTCGATATTACAAGATTTAATCTTCAAACAATTGCGATTGAAAACAATCATATCAACCTCTCCGTTATGCTCCGTCAGATAGCTGAAGAATTTTATCCTGTTTTAAAAGAAAAAAATTTAATCTGCACAGTAAATACGGATGAAAACATCAACATAACAGGTGATGCCGATAAACTGTCACGTGTTTTTGATAATCTTATGAGAAACGCTGCAAGCTACAGTTATCCGCAAAGCAGGATATCCATATCAGCATATATTCAAAATAATGAGGCTGTTATTCAAGTAAGAAATCACGGTAATAAAATCCCGAAGGAAAAGCTTGATATGATATTTGAAAAATTCTTTCGTGCGGATGCCTCACGCACAAGTTCAACAGGCGGTGCAGGATTGGGTCTTGCCATTGCAAAGCAAATTACACAGCTTCACGGCGGCAGCATAACTGCACAAAGTGATGACATTTTTACAACCTTTACGGTAAAACTTCCTATTAAATAAATCTATTGTAAGAAAATCTTAAGAATTTCGATATAAATAGTTAAAACAAAATACCCCCTCTGTGTATAAACTATAACCTATAGTGTTTCACAAAGGGGGAATTTTTATGAATAAAACAACAAGGCAATATAACAGCCATAATTCAAAACCGTCTTTTTTATTTATCCTATGTGCTTCTCTTGTTATTGCATTATGTGCCGCAATCGGCTTTTGGATTGTAAACAACAACCAGAATTATACGGATAATAACATCATCTCCTCAAATCAGGCAGATAACGGTAAATCGGCTGAAGAAATTATAAATGAATATGCCGCAAATAACGGATTAAGCTTAAAGGATTACCCGCAAAGTATGATTGATTTGCTGGACAGAAATAAGGAAACGAAAGATTTTGTTCTGTCCTATCCCGATGAAAAAGACAAAAAACACAAAGTCAACATCAACGAATACCGCCATTGCAGCGAAGTGCCGCTTTTTATGCAGTGGGACAAGCGCTGGGGCTACATAATGTATGGCGATGATGTTGCAGGCCTTACAGGCTGCGGACCCGTCTGCCTTTCCATGGCAGCTGTTTACCTGCTGCAGGACACAAAGTATTCACCCGATTATATGCTTGAATGGGCAAAGGAAAACGGATACTGTGTTGACGGCAGCGGCTCACTTTGGACATTAATAAGTGAGGGCGGTGAAAAGCTGGGGCTTGATGTAACGGAAATTCCCCTTGATAAACAGCGGATTATAAATAATCTGGAAGTGGGAAATCCAATTATTTGCATTATGGGCCCCGGAGATTTTACAACAAAAGGGCACTTTATAGTTATGACAGGATTAAAGGACGGAAAAATAAAAATCAACGATCCCAATAGCATTGAAAATTCCAATAAACTGTGGAATTATGATGATATATGCAATCAGATAAATAATCTGTGGGTTATGCGCAGCAAGTAACCGTGTCAAAAGACTTCCTGATTTATTAATATTGCACGAAAGCAAAATATATTGTATAATTTTTTTATCACACAAAGGGGTAAAAAATTATGAAAAAATCAATTAAGCTTTTATCCGTAATCCTTGCACTTACATTTATAGCAGCTTGCTTTACAGGATGCGGCGCAGGATCAACGGATGCAATCATCAAACCTTTAGAGGGAGATTCTTTCCATTTTGATGACTCTAACGGTGTATCTGTTCACGACCCGTCGCTTTTTAAAGCACAGGACGGCAGCTACTATGTCACAGGCTCACATATTGCCATGGCAAAGAGCAATGATTTAATAAACTGGAATACTGTCAGCTCGGGTGTGTTTGACAGCAACAGAATACTGACTGCTGACGGCAAAAGCTTAAGAGAAAGCTATACCAAAGCGTTTGCCTGGTGCGACGGTGCACAAAGGCTGTGGGAAAAGAATGAGGATGAATGGGAAACCAACATCTGGGCAAGTGATATTTTTTATAATAAAGCTATGGGCAAATACTGTTATTATGCCTGCTCCTCCGTTTGGGGTACAACCGCTTCCGTTATATGGTTTGCTGTGTCCGATAATCCCGAGGGCACATACGAGTTTGTTGACTGTATGATTTACAGCGGATTCAGCAAAAGAGAAACCGTTTTGGGCAAGCCTAAAAATCAGCTTCACTATACTTTCACAAATATTAATGATTTAATTGAGAACGGCACCTTTTCAAAGGAAGAGGTTGAAAACAAGGACTGGTTTGATGCAAACGGTAATTATGACTGCACCTACGGCAAATACCCCAATGCCATTGACCCTGCACCATTTTATGACAGCGAGGGTAAGCTCTGGCTTGCCTACGGCTCTTTCAGCGGCGGTATTTACGTAATGCCTCTTATTGAAGAAACCGGTATGCCTGATTATCAATATATGAAAAATACGGATGGCTACGATATTTATTTTGGCAAGCAGATTACAAAAACCAATGAAAAAACACAGGGCACAGGTGAAGGACCTTACATAGCATACGATAAGGAAAGCGGTTACTACTATCTGTTTTTAACCTACGGCGGTTTAGGTGCACTTGACGGCTATGCTATACGTGAATACAGAAGCGAAAATCCCGATGGCCCTTATGTTGACATTGCCGGAAAGGATGCACTTGAAATGAGCAGCACAGGCACATCTATAAACGGAAACGTGAAATTCAGCTTTGATAACACGGCTCTGCTTTCGGGCGGTCATTCCTCCTGCCTGATGGATGACAACGGCGAAGTATACCAGGCTTATCATCAAAGATACAATGACGGCGAAGGCGCTTTTCATAATGTTCAGATACATAAAATGCTGCGAACAAAAGACGGCTGGCTTACAATGCTGCCTTTGGCCTATAATGGCGAAACAGAAAAAGCTGTATCATACAGCGATATTGCAGGAACGTATGAGCTGGCTATATTCGATAATTCTCAAATAAAAAAAGCAGAAAGCTGGGATAGGATAAACGATATAATCGCCAACACATTAACGGCAGAAATTGATAAAGACGGGCATTTAAAAGTAACAAGCTCATCAGGTGCTGACGATTACTACAAAGATGATAATAATACATACTATTTAGATGTAAATAAAAACGGTTTAATTAAACTGGATAACAACACCTACACCTTTGCATTAGATACAGAAGATATCCGTTGGCAGGGTGCATTCTGTATCGGAACAAAACCTGACGGAACACAGACAATGACTTTTTCCGCACTGGGCAGCAACGGCGAATGTATGTGGGCAGTAAAAAAATAATATTAAACCAACTTCCGCTTGATTTAGCTGATGTATCAATACTTTGTTATGGTACATCAGCTTTTTTATATATTGCAAAAAAATAATTTGCAATATATTATAAAAATATGTCAACTTTTATACGCAAAAAAGGACTTATAGGTGAATGGGGGTGTTGATTTGGAGCATCATAACAGAAAAAAGGGTATTGAGGTAAAATTTACACAAATATATAACGCTTACAAAAGTGCAATCTATAAGTTCTGCCTTGCAAGGCTTAAGGGCGACAGCCAAAGAGCTGAAGATTGTATGCAAAACGCATTTATGGTTTTGTACAAGAAGCTGCTTAATTCAGAAGAAATTGAAAACCCACGTGCCTTTTTATATAAAACAGCTCAAAATTTTGTTATGAAATGCTTTGAGGAAATATCAAAGGAAAACAACAAAATCGTACCTATAACGGATTATCGAGATGAGCTTGTGGACCATCAAAATCAAGTAGACAATTATGTTGACTTTGAAGTGTTATACAGAAAATTAACCGATATTTTAACCCCCGATGAACAAATGCTTCTGCAACTGAAATACATAGAGGATTTAACAATAGAACAGACTGCACAGAAGCTAAACTTCAATCAGAAGGAAAGGAGAAAGCTATGAGCACTTTGATTAACAAAAAAATCATCGACTCCGTTTTAAATGATAACAAATTCAATACCGAACTGAAAAACATGCTCAATGCAATCATAGATGAAGAGCTTGAAAAAGCATATGACGAAATGGACTGCGATTTAATTGATGAATGCACCAATATGCTTATTGAACTTGAACAGCAGGAAGATGACGGCCTTGCTGTAATCATCCCCATAGTAAACAGCAAAAAAATAATAGCAGCCTGCAGCAAAAACAAATTCAGCGGCTTAAGCCGCAGTGCCCGTGTATCAATTATAGCCTGCATCATTTTAATTACTGCATTTACGACAAATACGGCAATTGCAAAAATATTTGATTACAACATTGCCGAAGAGGTTGCAACTGCAGTAAACGAAAAGCTCAATGCCTGGGGAATTACGGCTCACGCTGACGAAACAGAAGAAATACGCATTGAAGATATACCATCATTCAAATCCGTCGCTGCACCACAAACAACCATCCAGGAGCAGCAAAAAAACACCTCTGCGCTTCTGGAAATAAAAAATGAAAAAACACCTAACCTGCCGGCACCGCCTGCAAGTGAAACAAATAAGCCGCAAAGCATTGAAAAACCAATTGAAAATACGAATGACAACAGCATTGAAAATGAAACACCGATTCATACACCAAAAGAATATACGATAACTTTTGATGCACAGGGCGGCATATGCGATAAAAGCAGTATGCGTGTTACTTATAAAAGCCCAATTGGTGAGTTGCCGATTGCCACACGTGAGGGATACGAATTTTTAGGCTGGTATAATACGGACATATACAAAGGCGGCAACAATAGCAGTTTAGCAAATGTTATTAAGCCTGTATTGAACCCTGATATCATTTATAATCTTAAAACCGATTCCGTATTGAAAGCAAAATGGAGAATTATACACACCGTCACCCTTAATCCCAATGGAGGCGAATGTAATATAACATCCGTTAATACATTTTACAGCGGAAAAAATATTGTTAACCTCCCTGTTCCGACCAGAGAGGGCTACCATTTTTACGGTTGGATGATAAATAACAAAAAATACACCAATACACAAGGTCTTTACAACGATGGCGACTGTGAGCTGGTTGCATATTGGGTTAAAAATGATGAAGAATTTATTATCCATTTTGATGCAAACGGCGGTACATGCAGCACCGCAAGCAAAAGCATAAAATATAAAAAGGCTGTTGGAAATCTTCCTGTGCCGACAAGAAAAGGCTGGAAATTCCTCGGCTGGTTTAAATATAAAAATACAAATGCATTGCAGCTGACTGAAAATACCGTTTTTGAAGATATTAACGATTTAACGGTTTATGCACTTTGGTACAAAACAACAGCAACCTGCACCTTTGACAGCAACGGCGGCGAATGTGATATGGAAAGCAAGACCATTTATTCGCACCAGGTATTCGGAAAACTGCCAAAACCTGTAAAATACGGATATGAATTTAAAGGCTGGTTTGCAGCAGATCAAGCAGAAAAAGAAATAACATCCACAAGCAATGTGGGCGAAACAGCAAAAAACACCGTACTAACAGCGAAATGGGAAGCTGTAACAGTAAAAGTTACTTTTGATGCCAACGAAGGATTCATAAGTAAAAACAATGAAAAAACAGCAAGCAAAAATTACAAATATATGCAAAGCTATCAAACCTTCCCGGATGTGGCTAGAAAAGGCTATAAGCTCACAGGCTGGTATACCGAACCTGATGGCGGTAAAAAAGTTGAAGCGGCTGATTTTATCAATTTCACAAATGCAACAACCCTTTATGCCCATTGGGAAAAAAGTTCTGATGTTTGCACCATTATATTTGATAACAATAACGGCACAATAAGTACAATGAACTACAACAAGGGTGAGCGACTGGGTGATTACAAACCAATCAACACTTCAAACACCGGATTAGGCGAACTTTATTCCTTTACAGGCTGGTATACTGATAAATATTACGGAGAAAATGTTGACAGCAATTTTGTGATTAACGAGGATCTTGTTTTCTATGCACATTGGAAAATAAGCCCTGTTCTTATAAGTGCTAATATAGTAAAACTTTACCTTGAGATTGATAAAACAGATTATCAGCTTAATGAGCCTGTTGATATGTCCAAATTAAAACTGGTTATGTGTGTACCGCCTTCCTACAAATTTACAGTTGCGGCAAATGACATAATTGAAATGGGCGGTATTGTTGAGGCTGATACAGGAAGTTACGGAAAGCATACTGTATGCGTAAAGATTGCATTGGAAGATGACAGCACAGTTGTTACACTTGAAGCATCAAAGGATATTTATGTAACAGGATGCACCCATAATTCAGGAACACAGATTGCAAATAAAATTGAGCCCGGCTGTACACAGGACGGATATTCCGGCGATATATTGTGTGCTGGTTGCGGTGAAATCCTGAAAAAAGGAACTGTTTTACCGGCTGCAGAGCATAAATATGAAACCGTTGTTACAAAAGCTACAATGCAAACCGACGGTGCAATAGAGAAAAAATGCATAAACTGCGGCAATACGATTGAAACCGAGGTAATTAACAGAATTGACAAAATCAATGTTAATACAATATGCATTGTTACAGGTGAAAAAATCACACCCCAAATAACGGTTACTGACAGCAAATCAAATATTATAACCGACTACGAGCTTGTTTTTGAAGATGACACAAGCAAAATGGGCAAGCACTATTTCACAATCGTTTTCGGCGGTAATTACAGCTATAGCGAAAGATTATCATTTACCGTTTACCAGAATGGAATTGATATTATGGTTGGCGAAGATGACTGATTAAAAGCATATAAAAAACAACCAACAATTAACCAACCCTTTCATAAAGAAACCGGCACAGGATTAATCCTGTGCCGGTTTTCTGTGTATCAATACAATTTAATTTTTCTTTGTTGTTTCGGTGGTTGTGGTTTTTGCCTTACTGTATTTGCTGTATGTAGTATAGTTAACCTTGCCGTTAACGCTGCGCTTGAGCACATACTCTTCGCCGCTTTTGGCAACATCAACACTTACCTTGCCGATATCAATATTATCTTTAGCATAAACTTCACAAACAAGCGTGCCATCAGATACTTTAACGCTCAATCTGATATCGCTGCCACAATTATTTTTAAACTGAAAATCCTGCGAATTCCATTGTACTGTAGCATCTGCCCCCAGCGGAACATAGCTTATTTCAAGTGAATGGCAGGCACGAACGCTTATATCAAGATTCGCACGAAGCGCTGCCTGAAATATGGTTGAGCTGACCTGACATATTCCACCGCCGAGTCCGTCAACAAATTCATCACCCTGAACAACCTTTGCCTCTTCATACCCTGCAAGAATGGTTCTTTTGCCGACAGTCTGGTTAAAGGAAAAGGTTTCGCCGTTTGGTATAACAATATTATCAAGCTTATCAACAGCATTCTTTATATTTGTTGTTCTTGTCGTATTTTTAACATCATAATACGTTGTATAGGTTGAAAGCTTACAGGGATAATTTAATTCCTTATCCTTTGCCAGGGCAGCATAAACTCTGTTTGTTTTTGCTTCCTTAAAGGTCGTGCTTAAATCCTCTGTTGTTCTTGTTGTAGTGGTCGTTGTTTGTGTAGTTGCTTGCGTTGTAGCATTAACATCTGCCGTTTCGCTGCAGCCTGTGAATGCAAAGCACAGGGTAACAGCAGCCAATATTATTGCCATTAGCTTTTTCAATTTTATTTCTCCTTATAAGGCTTTTTGATATCAACCCAGCCTTCTTTTATCACTTGTCTTGCACGGGCTATTGACAGCGCCTTTTCAGGAATACTGTCGGTAATGGTTGAACCCGCTGCGATATAGGCTTTATCACCCACCTCAACAGGCGCAATAAGATTTGTATTGCAGCCGATGAACGCACCGTCGCCGATTTTGCAGCGCGATTTATTTTTGCCGTCATAATTACAGGTAACTGTGCCGCAGCCGAAATTAACATCGCTGCCCACATCGCTATCGCCTATATAGGTAAGGTGTGCACTCTTGCTGCCCTCACCTACAGTTGAATTTTTAATCTCAACAAAATTACCAATGTGAACACCCTTTTTGAGTGTTGAATTTGCTCTTACCTTAACAAACGGACCTGCATCCACTCCGTTTTCCACAGTACTGTCAAGAATTTTGCAGTTGTCAAGTATAACATCGCTGCCAATTGCTGAATTGTCAATATATGTGTTAGGGCCTATTGTGCAGTTATCACCTATAACCGTATTGCCTAAAATAATAGTGTTTGGAAGAATGGTTGTTGAACCGCCTATTTTAACGTCCTTACCAATCATAACACCATCTGTGCAGGGGATATCAACACCGTCAAGCATAAGCTTTGTATTAATATTTCTGCGCATAATGTTATTAAGGTCATTGAGCTGCTTTCTGTCATTGGCACCAAGAACAACCTCGCTGTTTTCAACAACATATGCACCTGCATTTTTGCCTGCAGCAATCAGAATTTCAAGGCTATCGGTAAGATAGTACTCATTCTGTACGTTATTATTGGTTATATTGCCAAGAGCATAAAGCAAATCTGCGCCCTTGAACCAGTAGCAGCCTGCATTTGACTCGTTGATTAACTTTTCTTCATCGTTGGCATCCTTATGCTCAACAATTCTTAAAAGCGTTCCGTTTTCATCACGTTTAATATGGCCTATTCCCTCTGTATCATCAACAATAGCACTAATAAGCGTTATCGCATTATCGTTTTGTTTATGATAATCATAAGCTTTATTAATGGTTTGGGCATCCATAAGAGGGCCGTCACCATTTAAAATCAATATATCATCATCCGTGTGAGATTTAATAAAATCCATTGCCTGCATAACAGCATGACCTGTTCCGAGCTGCGGCTCCTGCAAAGCAGTTTTGATACCCTGTTCAAGATAACCCTCAACCTCTTCATGCTTATATCCGGTAATAACGCATATATCTTCCGCGCCTGCTTCCTTTACAGCGTCAATAACATATTTAATCATAGGCTCAAACAGAACCTTGCACATAACCTTCGGGCAGCTTGCTTTCATTCTTGTACCTTTGCCGCCGGCAAGTATAATTCCACATTTCATAAATATATCCTCCAAATAAAATATGCTGTCGAAAATAGGCTCCGCCAGCTTTGTTTTATTGTATACTTCTTTACAATTATGCAACAATTTTTTTAATATTTCAAGCTAAATCATAATAAAGATGAAAAATTAGTAAAAAATGTTTGTAATTTATTTTATATTATGGTATAATTCTATCGCATTATACTGTAATAGTATAACAATATACGGTTGCATTTAATCGTATATGCTATTTGATTCAGTATTTTAATTTTTTAGGAGGTATATCCCAATGGCAAAGAAGTATTGCTACCTCTTCTCAGAGGGTAATGCTAACATGAGAGAGCTTCTTGGCGGTAAGGGTGCTAACCTTGCAGAGATGACAAGCATCGGTCTTCCTGTACCACAGGGCTTCACAATCACAACAGAAGCTTGTACACAGTATTATGAGGATGGACGCAAGATCAATGACGAGATTATGGCGCAGGCTATGGAAGGCGTTGCGGAGATGGAGAAGATCAACGGCAAGAAGTTCGGCGATCTGAAGAATCCCTTGCTGGTTTCTGTTCGTTCCGGTGCCAGAGCATCCATGCCGGGTATGATGGATACCATTCTGAACCTTGGTCTGAATGACGAAG
>JAAGKN010000588.1_pt1 | contig 96445 bp, 86 predicted proteins | sample 6206371 | NCBI WGS metagenome assembly JAAGKN01 (sample SAMN11533720, study PRJNA540317) | gut metagenome | isolation source: fecal pellets from male and female animal of same cohort | host: Peromyscus leucopus | place: USA:CA | collected 2017 | reverse complement strand
CCGGAAAAATAGGTTATGCCGACACTTAAGACGTTGTACTTTGTACAGCGTCTTTTTTATTTTTGACTTTTACATATAAACATGTTATATTTAATTTGGTGATTATATGAAATATTATGAATATTCAAGTAGTTTTGAGCTTGATTATGATGCAGTTAAGGATTATATTTCAGAAACAGACCGTAAAAATGAAGTTTTCAAACTTTGTTTTAATGATAGTCAGATTCATGAATTTTTTGATGCAACCAATACCAATTGGTGTTTCGGCTTAGGTCTTTCTGCCTATTTTATTGGTGAGGATAAATATTTTTATGAGTTTAAACCCGATGGTTCTGTTGTCAAATCAAAAAAATGTACTAAGAAGATAGAAAGGCAGCTTTGGAACAGCAGGCTTAGGATTGCATCGAAAATAAGGCGTAACAAAAGATATTCAAGCTGTGTAATCACTAAATATAATAATACAGTTAATTTTGTGTCAAAATCTGCCAGTGGATTTGATAAATATTTATTTGTTGATTCTGATAAGAATGATGTAATCCCTTTCAGATTTAGGAAGGCTGCATCCGATAAAGCACCGTTCGTGATTTATTTTCATGGTGCCGGTTGTATCGGTCATGATAATATTAAACCTTTGATTGAGTATAAGAATTTCATGAAAGGGAATGTTCTTCCTGATTGTAATATTTTGATACCACAGGCGTTTTACGGAGCTAATTTTCTTAATTCTAATATTACAGGTTATGTCAGCAGTTGTATACAATTAGCAAATCTTCTTATTGATAAATTTTCAGTTGAAAAAAATCGTGTGTATTGTTTTGGTACATCCTTTGGAGGATGCTGCGTATGGTATGCTGTTTCTATGTTTCCTGAAATGTTTGCAGCTGCCGTGCCTGTTATGGGAATTATGCTGCAATACAAAGATTTTTTACCTGTGCTAAAGGAACATTGTAAAATTCCTATTTGGATTGCACATTCTTCCGATGATAACAATGTAAGTATTGTTACGGATGATTATATTTATTCTCAGCTTAAGGAAATTAATCCTAATTTGAGATATACTCGATGGGACAAGTATGGTCACAAAATGGCAAAGCATTTTTATAAAAAAGAGCCATTCATTGATTGGTTGTTTGATAAAAGTCTGTAATGGTTATCATTTGTGATTAGACAGAGAAAATAGTCTGACTTTATTTGCATAAACAACCGTACTGTCTTGAATTTTTTAGCGAGGTATTTGAAATGAAATTAGACGGATTTGGTATTTTGGTTAAGGATATGGCGGTTATGGTACGATTTTACCGTGATGTTCTCGGCTTTGAGATTAAAGAGCCTGAAACAACAGGTAATGTTTATCTGGAAAAGGATGGCACGCTCTTCCTTTTGTACGGCAGAAAGGATTTTGAAAAAATGACTGGCCGTAATTTCAATTACGCTGACGATATCAACGGCCATTATGAAATTGCTTTGAGTGTTGAAAATCGTGAGGCAGTTGACAAAACCTTTAAAGATGTTGTATCAAAGGGTGCGATGTCTGTTATGGAGCCCCGACTGATGGAATGGGGACAGTACACATCCTATATTGCAGATCCTGAGGGAAATCTGATTGAAATCGGGTCTTTTATATAAAGTAATAAGCTGGTGAATGTATGAAGGGTATTTCAATTCGTCCTATGATGTCGGCTGATAAAGCTGCAGTTGAACATATTTGTATTGAAACTGCTCCGCCTTTTCTTTGTTCAAATGATAAACGCAGGGAATATACGCTTTTAATGTATAATCGTTATTATACAAGAGTCTTAGAGCACAGCTTTGTTGCAGTTGATGAGAATGATAAGCCTGTCGGTTATATTTTATGTGCGGTGGATTATAAATTTTATAAGCGCGATTTCTTCAGAAACGAGCTTGCGGCTATCCGAAGGCTCGGTATTTTCTATTCTATATCAGCACGCAGTGAAGTCAGCTCTATTTCTAAGTACGCAAAGGAATATCCTGCACATCTTCATATTGATATTTTGCTTGCCTATCAGGGACAGCATATAGGTAAGGAATTGATGAACGCTTTATTTCATCATCTGAAAGAACAACATATTAGTGGTCTGATGCTTTCTGTCTCAAGGGAGAATAAGGGAGCCATTGCCTTTTATGAAAAATGCGGTTTCTGTGTTCTTTCAAAGGGTGCGGGCATCGTTTATGGAATGAAACTGTAAGGATATTGTATGAAAAGAATTATGATTATCGGTGGTAACGGTTCTGGCAAAACCACTTTTGCCAGACAGCTCAGTAAAAAGCTTGATATTCCCCTGATTTTTATTGATAAAATTTTTTGGACGGATAATTGGCAGAGAGCGGACGAAGATACTGCCAATTCAATATTAAAAGAAGAAATGCAAAGGTCTGAATGGATTATAGACGGAAATCATATTGAATCCGTTTGTGACAGATTAAAGCTGTGCGATACAGTATTCTATTTCGATTTCAGTCCTTTTAGCTGCCTGGTTGGCTCGATTGTAAGAGTGATTAAAAATTACGGTATTCAGAGAGATGATGTAGGCGGTAAGAACAATATTGAAAAATTTGATAAAAGTAAAATTGCTTTTTTCAAATCAGTTCTGCAGTTCAATTCAAAAAACAGACGGCATTTGTACGCAATGATAAACGAACATCCGGATGTCAACCTGATTGTTTTCAAAAACAGAAAGCAAGTAAATGATTATCTGATAAATGATGTGTTCCATTCAAATACGGTTAACTCGGACAGTTAATGCAAAAGTCCTGTAATAAATTCTTGCATAATATTTGTGCAGATTTATTACAGGATTTTCTTTTTAAAAAAATTCCGACTTTTTTTGACATATTTTTTATTTTCTGTGACTACCTTATGAAAAGAAATGAATTCATTCTTTGTAGAGGGGGATTGTATGGTGAAGATAAGCAAAGCAGCTGCAGATGAAAAGCTGCAGCAAGCATACAGTATGTACGGCAATTTGCTGACAAAATATTGTACAGTCAGATTGGGTGAAGCAATCGCTTCTGTTGATGATTGTATTCAGAACGCCTTTTTGATTTACTACAATAAAATACTTAACGGCGAGACGATTGAAAATCCTAAAGCATTCTTATACAGAGTGGCGGAGAATATGGTCAAGCGTTGTGTTTCTGAATATTACAGTGACGCAAAGAGACGAGCAGATCTTGAGACTGCTGAAAACATATCCGTTGACGAAAGCTTTGAACACACTGCTGATCTGGATTATGATTATCTTAAGGAAATACTGATAAATAAACTGAGCGAAGATGAGCAATTATTGTATCAGCAAAAGTATGTTCAAAGGCTCAGTCTTAAAGAACTCGGTGATTATTATTCAATCAAGCCTGCGGCAGTTGCCAACCGAACCTCAAGATTGAGAACGAAAATAAAATCCTTGATTGATGAGGTTCTCGAAGAAAATGACAAGGGAGGGAATTTATTTTGAATATTACAGTAGATAAAAATGTAATCGGTCGTTTGTATTCTGATAAGCTTTTTGTTGGTGAAATGAAAGCTTTTCTGAATTCAGTAATTGATGAAGAAATTGAAAAGGCTGATGAAATGGATACGGAGCTTATTGATGCGTGTATTGATTTGCTGAGTAAGCTGGATGAAGATGACAACCGTGCGGTGATTATTCCTTTTGCAGGTTATGATAAAATTCTGAAACTGTGCCATAGGAACAAATTTAATAATATGAGCCGTGCTATGCGTGCATCACTTATTGCGTGTATCATTCTCTTATCTGCGTTAACCGCAAATACGGTTATTGCAAAAGTGTTTGATTATAACGTTGCACAGGAGGTTGTGAATTCTATTTCGGAAAAACTCCAGGAATGGGGACTCATAGCAAGTGCTGAAGACGATAATGAAACTGTGGTTGAGGAAGTTCCTTCAACAACTGCCCAGAAAACAGAAGAAGAAGCCACAACGCAGCCGATAAAAGATTCGGAAAAAGCAAGCAAGCAAAATACACCTCAGCCGGTAACGGCTAAGTCGAATAGTATAAACGATAAACAGGAAAGCACAACAAAAGCGGATGTAACATTACCGATTGAGCATCCTGCGGAAGAACCTGTAAATCATACCTATTTAATGGTGTTTGATGCCAACGGCGGCCAGTGTAATATAAACAGTGTGGAGGTCACATACGGTAAGCCCGTCGGCAAATTGCCTGTGCCCGAAAAAGACGGATATGATTTTATCGGTTGGTATAATAAGGACATTAGTTATAAGCGCCAGGATGAACGCAAGTATGAAATGCCTCTGTCAGATAATACAATATATAATCAGGAAAAGGATGCAGTTGTAACAGCAAAATGGGTTTATGTACAAACAATATCCTTTGATGCAGACGGTGGAAAATGTGCTGTTACTGCGCTTAAGGTATCAAGTTTGAGACCATCCGTTGATTTGCCGATACCTGTGAAAGACGGTTATTATTTTGTAGGCTGGTATGATAAGTTCAATTCGCGGATTTATAAAACGTCTGACCAGTGGCGTCAGGATAATCCATTTGGTGACGGAACACTTATTGCACTTTGGATAGATGAAAATGAAATGCTTACAGTTCATTTTGATGCCAATGGCGGTAAATGTGATGTGAAATCAAAGGACTTCATCTATGGAAGACCTTATGGTGATTTGCCTGTTCCCACAAGAGAGGGCTGGAATTTTCTTGGCTGGTGTGCATATAACGAAAATTTTGATACCATTCATATCACAAACGATACAGTCTTAGAGCTTGAAAATTATTATGAAACGCTTTATGCGCTGTGGTATAAAACAAAAGCAACAGTTACCTTTGATTGTGACGGTGGAATATGTAATATAAAGAGTAAAACAATCTATTCTCATAACAGCTATGGCGAACTTCCTGTTCCTGAAAAGAACGGCTTTATCTTTGAGGGCTGGTATAATGGAAATAATAAAATAAATGATTATACCGGTGTTGGTGACACTGCGCTTAATCATATACTTAAAGCAAAGTGGAAACCTGTTAACGTTAAAATTTATTTCAATGCCAATGGCGGTGTATTAAGCAGCACAAATGAAAAGATTGATTATCTTGAGTATGGATATACACAGGCATTTGGTGAACTCCCAATGGCAGCGAAGCCGAATTACAGATTTGACGGTTGGTATACAGAGGCTGATGGTGGTGTAAAGCTGGAAGCAAGTGATAAGGTTGAATCCCTCGACAGTGTGATGTATTATGCACACTGGGTGAGAGATGAAAATATTTGTTTCATCACATTGTATACCAATAATGCAAAGGACGATACGGTGCTTACACGGAATAAAGGTGATCGCTTGGATGCTCCTGATTTAAAATCATCAGGATTGACAAAATTTTTAGGCTGGTATACAGAGAGAGAATACGGTGAAAAGGTTGAAAATGATTTTATAGTAAATGAGGATATGAATCTCTATGCCCATTATGGATTGGCGACTAATATTATAAAATCTGTAAAGCTTGAAAAAACAGAGTATGAACTGAATGAAAAAATAGATATCAGTTTAGCAAGCATTGTTCTTATAAGCGGTGGTGCTATCACAAGTGATATGCTGAAGCAGTATGATGCACGTATGGAATACGATACAAGTACATACGGAACACATAGCTTAAAGATTACTGTATCAATGGACGGCCTTATTCTTGAAGGCTCAACAAATATTTTTGTTAAAGGCTGCACACATAATGCAGGTACATATATTACAAATGTTGTTGAACCTACCTGTATTAACAAAGGCTACAGTGGTGACATAGCCTGCAGCGGATGTAATGAAATTCTTGAAAAGGGCAGGGAAACAGCAGCCGTAGGGCATAATGAAAATACTGTAACAAGGATTGTTAATGCAAAGGAGCCGACCTGTGTTGAAAAGGGATATACAGGTGATACGGTTTGTGCAGTATGTAATAAGGTGCTGAAAAAAGGGAAAGCAATTGCTGCAGTGTCGCACTCCGATACTGAGGAAGTAATCAGCAAAGCGTCCTTTACTGCAAACGGAAAAATAGATCATAAATGTAAAGTATGTGGTAATATCGCATCAACTACAACACTTTATTCTCCTGTTGTTACCTTATCAGAAACAGTGTTTATCTATGATGGTACGGTGAAAACACCTGAAATTTCCGTTAAGGAAAAGAATGGGAATTTGATAGGCGATTATACCTTTACATTAGATGAGGGAAGAACGGAAATCGGTAAATATAATGTGCATATTTCAATTGATTCTGAATATTATCAGGGAGAGACCACAGTAAGTTTTTATATTGTAAATGAACTTCAGAATCCGCAATTGAATATCACAACCACATCCAACAGTATTCTTGTAAATTGGAATGCCGTAGAAGGTGCAGCCGGCTATCAGGTAAAATATGAAAAGCCGGGCAGCGGTTCAGGTGGAACAGCAACAGCCTTTGGAAATAACAACACAAAGGCTGAATTTAAAGGCGTGAGCAAAGGTCAGTATCTTGTAAAAATAAGAACCTATCAGCGTATAAACGGAAGTGATGTTTATACCGATTGGTCAGTTGGACAACCGGTAACAGTAAGATGATGTTTTATTATACTATAACCACTCAGACAATGAGTGGTTATAGTGTATTTTGTCGGCAAAGCAAATATATTTAAAATTATTCCTTGACAAATTTGTATGCCTGTGTTATGTTGATAATTAATAGAGAGGTACATATTATGTTTTATTTAACTTCAAAACTTCATTCACAGCAGTACGCTCCCGCATATTATGCGTGGGCTTATTTGTCGTGTGTTCATCGGAGTTTTGTGAGGATATAATTATATATTACCATAAATTATTTTAAGCACTGATGAACTTTATTGTTTGTCAGTGCTTATTTTTTTGAGGAAAAGCTTATGAATGTTCAGTTAGTAAGGATAAAGCAAAGCGAGTTAAAAACGGCTTGGCATATGCAGCAAAAGGGATTTTTAGATATTTTCTTGAAATATTTTGATTTAATCAATCCTATTTTTAATTCATATAAAAAATTCATTAAATATTTCGAGCGTGGAGATATGTATTGGATTACTTTGAATGGTAAACACGTCGGTCAAATTTGGATAAGTATTAAAGAAGATTGCGGACTGCTTGCTCGCATATTTGTTTTGAAAAAATATAGAGATAAAGGTATTGCTCAGCAGGCAATTCTTTTATCAGAATCGTTTTATCCTGATTGCAGACGATGGTGCCTTGATACAATTAAGCAGGAAAAACGAAACTGTCATCTGTATGAAAAGCTTGGTTACATACCGCATAATATCAGAAAGGCGTAATGTGTGAACAGTATTATCTATATTATGGGATCACCGGGATGTGGTGAAACGATATAAAAAAGTATATCAAAGGAGCTGATTGCAATGTGTGATTGCTTATTTTGTGAAATTATCAAGGGGAATGTTCCTTGCTTTAAAATATATGAAGATACAAAAACAATTGTATTTTTAGCACCTGAGCATGACGTTGACGGTCATATGGTCGTAATACCTAAACTACATTGTAAAAATATTTTGGATTGTGAAGAGAAAACATTGCATTCATTTATTGATACGGTAAAAGCGGTGTCTCAGCATTGTGTAAACAATTGCGGCTATGATGGTGTTAATATTTTGAATGCAAGCGATGAATCTGCAGGTCAGTCGGTGCATCATTTGCATTTCCATATCATACCGCGAAAAAATGGTGACAGCATTGATGCCTGGCCCGTAATGCATAGCCATAAATACACTTTGGACGAGATGCAGAAAAAATTGAAATGAGGTAAATAAAATGATGAATGTAATATGGCATAAAGAGCCAGTAATTGAAACCGATAGACTTATATTGAGACCGATGACTGTAGCCGATGCTCAGGCTGTTTTAGAATGGTGCAGTGATAAACGTGTCAGCAGATTTATGTCCTATACAGGTTATGATGATATCAATATTGCAAAGGATTGGCTGAACTCTTTAGCTGATGAAAAGTCAGAGTGGAACTGGGGCTTTGTCTTAAAAGAAAACGGAAAACTCATCGGCAGCGGCTCAATCGGTGAGGATAATTTTATGCAGGGATATTGGGGGATAGGGTATAACATTAGATATGATTGTTGGAATAAAGGCTATACAACTGAAGCAATGAAAGCTATTATCAGTTTTGCTCATACCGAGCTTGGAGTAAACAAAATATGCTCTGACCATGCTGTAGATAATTCTGCATCAGGCAGAGTTATGGAAAAGTGCGGACTTACTTTTCATCACTATGGTGAATATTCGAAGCTTGATGGCAGTGTAACCTTTAAAGCAAAATTCTATACAATGGAAATAGATAAATAAATCAATTTATTTGCATTTTTTCATTGACTAAGTATATCTATAGTGGTATTGTATTAAAAAAATATTCAGGGATTTAATTCAATGAAAAATAATAACTTGCTGACCTGTAAGCCTATTACAGGAATAATACTGTTTTCAATACCAATAATGGGCAGTTCGCTGCTGCAGTATTGCTACGGTCTGGTAGATAATATCATAGTCGGAAGATTTGTCGGTACGGATGCTCTTGCCGCCGTTGGTAATGTGGGCTCAATCAACAGCTTTATTATCGGCACCGCACTGGGATTGACATCCGGTTTTACAATTCCTGTTGCACAAAGCTTTGGTGCAAACGACAGAAAAAAGATGAATGCTTATGCAGGGAACAGCATTACATTCTCTTTTCTCATCGGTATTGTAATTGCTGTGGTTGCACATCTTCTTTCTATGCCGCTTCTGAGATTAATTGACACACCGGATAATATCATTCAAATTTCAGCTTCATATATAAATATACTTTATTTTGCAGTTCCCATACAAATGGCTCAGAATAATTTTAACGCACTTGCAAGGGCTGTAGGTGAGAGTAAAAAGCCCCTCTATTTTCTGATTGTCAGCGTGTGTGTTAACTTAGCTTTGGATTTCCTTTTTGTAGGATATTTTAAATGGGGCGTTGTAGGTGCCGCTTGGGCAACAGCAATTTCACAGCTTACCTCCGCTGTTTTGACAGGAATATATGTTCTGAAATTCAATAAGGAATATCATATCACCAAGTCGGAGCTGAAGCTGAATATGAAGGTATCCTGGAAACAGATTAAGCTGGGAATTCCGATTTCCCTTCAGTTTACGATTACATCTATCGGCTCTATGACTCTGCAGACAGCAGTAAACGGCTTCGGATCAAATGTTATTGCAGGCTTTACTGCAGCAGGCCGTGTTGAGCAGGTGCTCAATATCCCAATGTCAGGTCTGGGTGTAGGCACAATGACCTTTGTTTCCCAAAATTACGGCGCAGGCAATTATGATAGAATTATTAAGAGTGTAAGAAAAATATTTATTCTCGATATTCTTGTATCTGTAGTATGCAGCCTGATTCTGATTCTTGTTGGTCCGTCAGTTGTTACATTATTTATGACTGATTATAACGAGGATATTATGTATGCTGCTAAGCATTACTTGTTAGCAATTGCTCAGTGTTACAGCTTAGTTGCGACCCTGTTTGTGTTCAGAAACACGCTTCAGGGACTGGGCTTCACGTATGCCAATATGATTGCAGGAGCAGGGGAATTCTTCGGCAGGTTGGCAGTAGCACTGATTTTTACACCTTATATAGGCTTCGATGCAATATGTTATGCAGGTCCTTTTGCCTGGCTACTTGCAGACATACCCCTACTTGTGATATACTTAAAGAAACAACAGCAATTCAAAAAACTTGCAAAAGGAGATTAAGTTATGTTTTATTACATTGTTCTTGCAGTCGGCGTAGTTGTTTCATTCATTTTTTGCTATCAGAGGAGATTGGGATTCAGTATTAAAAACCTTTTGTTCAAATCAGTTTCCAGTCTGTGTTACCTTTTGACAGCAGTGTTTGCACTGATTCATAACAGCGAAACTTATACATATGGTTCACTGATTATTATGGGTGGTGCATTAGGACTAGTGGGTGATATCCTGCTTGATTTAAAGGGTGTGTATAAACAGGATGAAAAGGTTTATCTCAAGGGCGGATTCATTTTTTTCCTCGTTGGTCACATTTTTTATACCTGTGCTGTTATTTATTCTCTCAGAATAAAGTGGTGGCTTGTCCTTATTTCTGTTGTTGTTTCTGCTGTAATCGGTTATGCAACAGTTGCTATGGCAAATGTGATGAAGGTGCATTACGGTGCTTACAGAAGAATTGTTGCAGTTTATGTCGCATTTCTTGCAATGACTACCGTGATTTCAATAATCGCTGTGTTTGTAAGCAGCTTCCAGAAGGGTTATATTTTAATGGCTGTAGGATCTGTGTTATTCCTGCTGTCTGACGCAGTTCTTTCCAATACCTTTTTCGGAAGAGGAAACGATAAACCAATCCACTATTTTATCAATCATTTTCTCTATTATGCAGGTCAGTATTTAATTGCTGCATCCGTAATGTTTGTAAAATAAACTATTGACAATAGAGCTCAATAGTGGTATTATACTAAAGTCGAAGTTGACGGAGATGTAACAGTCTCCGTCAGCAACAGCTATATATGGGCCATTAGCTCAGTTGGTTAGAGCCACCGGCTCATAACCGGTCGGTCCGGGGTTCGAGTCCCTGATGGCCCACCATATATAGGGGTATAGCTCAGTTGGTAGAGCAGCGGTCTCCAAAACCGCGTGCCGAGGGTTCAAGTCCTTCTGCCCCTGCCAAAAAGAGACAAGTTTCAACAAATGAAACTTGTCTCTTTTCTATATAGTGCATTACAATTAAATAGTTACCTTTACAGAGTTGATTTTTAAGTAAATCAACTCTTTTTTATTTGTGCTTTTCTGTTGAGCAAAAATATTTATTCTAAAAGTTACTAATAATTTTAATCAAAATGTGCTGGTTACAGCATTGCTTATGTTTAATATAGAACTAGCTACATTTAATAATTTCTTTGCCTCATCAATTAATCAGTTCAGCGGTGTTTATTTTACACTATATTTTCATTAGTAAATGAATTAGAAATTGATAAACACGCCCCACGCTGGCAATTTCCATCCGTTCCTTTGAGGTGTGAATATCTAATAGGTTGGGTCCGAAGCTGATGCAATCAAGGCCTTTTAATTTGCTGCAGAATATACCACATTCAAGTCCTGCATGAATAGCAACGATTTCCGGCTCTGTGCCGTATTGCCGATAATAAACACTTTCGCAAAGCTCCTGCAATTTTGAATTCTTTTTGTATTCCCAGGCAGGATAATCTCCAAATGCGTAAAGCTTTGCATTGCAGTTTTTTGCAAGGTTTTCGATTTCGTTATGAAGGGCATGCTTTTGAGCATCGACGGAGGAACGAAGTGAAAATGTAATCACAATTTTTGTGTCCTCGGTGCGAATGATGCCAAGATTTGATGATGTCTGCACGAGTCCTGAAATATCCTTACTCATAGCTCTAACACCATTGTTAACTCTTGCTAAAAAGGGGATTACTCCGTTATCAAAGCCGGCTTTAAAATCAACATGCTTTGTAAAAATATTTAGATTCTCCTCGACATTTGAATATTCATTTTCAATTTTTGCCCTGCAATCATCGACAACCCTTTGAACAGTTGCAGCATCATTTGTATTAATGGTGGCGTAGCACTCAAATGGGATAGCATTATCCTTTTGTCCACCGTCAATAGACACGAGTTGAATATCCGTTTTCTTATGAATATCACCAAGTATTTTGCCCATAAGGATTATGGCATTGGCTCTTCCTTTATCAATTTCAACACCGCTATGACCGCCCATCAAGCCATTAACAGCAATTTGAATACTGTGAGAATAGTTTTTTGCACTATTCTCTTTTTCCATTTCGACAACCAGAGTTTCGCCGCCGGCACAACTAACCGTAAATTGTCCCTCGTCCTCTGAGTCGATATTGAGCATATATTTACCCTTCAGGCTTGACATATCCATCGCATTTGCACCAAGCATACCGACTTCCTCATCGGTAGTAAATACGCATTCCAAATTCGGATGAATTATATTGTCCGAGTCCAGAACAGCCAATGCCATAGCCACTGCGATTCCGTCATCGCCACCGAGCGTTGTACCTTTTGCAAAAATATACTCGTCATCATATTCAATATCAATGCCTTGATTTTCAAAATCAATATCAGTGCTGTCGTCCTTTGCACAAACCATATCAAGATGTCCCTGAATAATGACGGTGCTGTTGCCGGTATAATTTTCAGAAGCATTTTTCTTTATCACAACATTGTTATAGCTGTCTTTAATGTATTCAAGCTTATGATTTTCTGCAAAACCAACAATATAATCTGCAATTTTATCGGTATGATAAGATCCGTGAGGAATACTGCATATTTCCTCAAAGTAACGAAAAACCTTCTTTGGTTCTAAATGATCAAGAATCATAATTACCTCACATTAAAAAAATTTTTATTATTACTATACTATTTTTTAGCATTTAGTTAATTGGTACTGATTTGCTCCTATTGTATTAAACCACAGTGTAAACGACAATACAAGTGCCGTCTTATATCTTTCATCAAACATTTGATTTAATGATGAACAATTTGCAATATTTGTATATATGTGGTATATTAAATATAAAATTGATAGAGGTGAAATGTATCATGATACAAGCGTTACCTAAAAGTAAAATGTACCGTTATTGCTTGGCGGATATTGCCAAAGGACTTTTTAATGGTATGATAGGAAACTATTTGCTCTACTTTTTTCAACCTACAGTAAAAAGCGGTTTACCTAATCTTTTGCCTCAAAACAAATTATTAGGCTTTATTACTGTTATGGCATTAATTACAGGTATCGGAAAGATTGTTGATGCTGTTACGGATCCGTTAGTTGCAACTCTTTCTGACAAATGCAATCACAAGGATGGCAGGCGTATGCCGTTTTTGCGATTTGCAGCACTTCCTTATGCACTTTCACTGTTATTGATTTTTTACGCACCATTCAGTGAAGGCTCTGTAGGAAACGCAATATGGGTAGGCTTCTTTCTTGTTGTATATTATGTTTCATATACATTTTTCTTCATTCCGCGTAATGCTCTTGTGCCGGAAATTATTCCTGACGCTAATGTACGAGTTGGATACTACACTGTCAGCACAGTATTCTTTATGGGCTCAAGTGCCTTTATGTATGCTGCAACCTTGTTTGTGAATCTGCTAAAGGACGCAGGCTTATCACCATTGTGGGCATGGCGAACGGTATTCACTGTTTTTGTTGCAATAGGCATTATGTGTCTTTTGCTTAGTGCGTATGCATTTAATGAAAAGGACTATGTTGAAAACAGCACAAAGCCAAACGATTCTGTGTTTAAATCCTTTGGAATTGTTTTAAGAAACCGTAATTTTGTGGTTTTCAGTTTGGGAGATTTGTTCAGTTACATTTCTCTGTGCTTCTTTGAGTCAGCAATGCTGTACTACATAACTATGTTGTTAAATATTGAAGAAAGCCAAGTGTTTTATGTTCTGCTTGCGGCAATCGTAACGGCGATTTGTCTGTTTCCGGCTATTTTAAAAATATCCAGAAAATACAACAAAAAAATCCTGTTGATTATAGCCAGTATTTTGTTCACCATAGTATTTGCGGTTATTTATGTCGGAGATAAAATTGCCGTAATGTTCGCAGGCCACGAATTGATTATCGGTATCGCAGTCGGAATACTGGTTGCATTTCCTTTTGCTGCTATCAATATTCTTCCGCAATCTGTTATTTCCGATATTATTCAGCTGGATTGTCTGGAAAAGGGTGTAAACAGAGAGGGCATATTCTCGGCGGTTAAAACATTTCTTGAAAAAATAGCAGTTAGCGTTGCTATGATTATTGTATCAAGCGTATTGGCAGTCGGCGCTGTAAACGGTGAATCTGTCGGTATGCAGGGAGTAAAGCTGACCGGTGTATGTGCCGGTGTGTTCAGCCTATTATCTTTAATTATGTTTATTATTTACAACGATAAAAAAGTTACCGAAGGTATTAAAAAGTATAGTTTGATGAACTATAGGGATAAGGGAGATACTAAATGAAAAAACGAGTTTTAGCTGCGGAAGAAAAAAGAAAAAATGTTTCGCCGCAGGTGCTTGAGAGCTATACTGATACACTATCACAAATGATAAATTGTAAAACAGTATTTACACACAATAACGAAAATCAAGCGGAATTTGATAAGTTCTATAAAATTCTCGAAGAGCTTTTTCCTACTCTTGCGCAAAAAGCAGAGCGTTTAACCTTTGGCAGCGGATGCTTTGTATACATAATTTACGGAAACAATGCTCAAAAAAATATTATGCTTATGTCACATCACGATGTTGTTGACGGCGGAGAGGATTGGGATACCGATCCATTCTGTGCGACAATTAAGGATGGTTCTATGTATGGCAGAGGAACTATTGATACAAAAACACCATTGTTTGCAGAACTTCAAGCGTGTGAAGAATTGCTGAAAGAAAATTATTCCTTTGACGGCATAAATCTCTATATCGGTTCCTCCAATAACGAAGAGCTTTGCGGTGACGGAATGGTGCTGGCAACAGAATATTTTAAAGAAAACGGTATTCATTTTGACGCCGTTTTTGATGAGGGCGGCGCGATTACCACCGGTATGGTTCCGACTGTTAAAGAGAAAAGTGCTATGGTTGCCGTTCACGAAAAGAGCAGACATATGTACCGTTGTACTGCCAAGAAGGTCCAAAAGGGACACGGCGGCTTAAACCAAACAAGCAACAACCCAATTTCGCAAATGACAGCCTTTATTCAGGAGGTTGAAAATAGCAAAATTTATAAAAGCAGCCTTTCAAATGAGGTCAGAGGAACTTTTGAAACGCACGCACCATATATGCAATTCCCTTTGAATATAGTAATGGGAAATATAAAATTATTTGCTCCGATAATAAAAAAGGTTATGCAAAAAATGCCGCCGGCAAAAGCAATGCTTTCAACAAGCATCGCTTTCACAACAATCTCGGGCGGTTCTATGGTTGACCCACAAATAGCTGCACACGAGGTGACGGCAACAATGTTTCTGCGTTGTGTTCGGGAGGATGACCTATATCAAGGTCTGGAAAAAATTAAAAAAATTGCCTCAAAACACAGTATAGAGATCGAAGAAATAGAACGGGATTATTGCCATCCAACAGATTATAAAACCCCGCAATTCAAACTGTTAGAAAGCGTTATCAATGAGGTTTTTCCCGATGTAATTGTTTCTCCGTTTCTTTTGGTGGCCGGTACTGATGCCAGACGTTTTACAGATGTTGCAAATAATATATTTCGCTTCGCGCCCATTGATTTAGATCAAGTGCAATATGCATCTGTTCACGGAGCAAACGAGCACATTAAAATTCTAAATGTCGGGCAATGCGTTTGTTTTTACAAGGATTTAATAAAGAATTATCCTTTATTAGAAAAAAATAAAACCCTTGAAGTTAAGTAAAATGAACTTCAAGAGTTCAAATACATATACAAAATTGCAAAATACATCTTTTTTGTATTTCTCAGATATAAAAAAGTCTTAAATTTCGCTTAACCAAGCGGTTTTTAAGGCTTTTAATTTTTACACTTTTTCCTCTTGTATATTATCATGCTGATAAGACCGGAGAACATAAAGAATTTGAATCTAAAAACTTGATTTGCATTTTAAAATCAGTATAATAAATCTTGAATCAAGTATATAAAGGATAGTGAATATATGGATATTTTTTATGATTCTGACTGGCATATTCACTCTGAGGCATATGACTGCGAGGTTGAACTAAAAGAAAAATCAGATGAGCTGACAGCACTTTATTATGATTACATAAAAAACAATGAAGCCTGTTTTACGGATTAATTAAAAAATTTACATTTACATTTACAGCAAACAACCCCACTCAAAAAACTGAAGTGACCCCGAAAGTTTAGACAAATAAATATTAAAATTTAAAAGAATGAGTTCGGTATTGCACCGGGCTCATTTTCAGTTTTGATATAATTCGTTCGTTGTTGTAGTAATCAATGTAGTCTTTCAAACAGTTGATGAATTCATCAACTGTTTGAAAATGCTCGCCGTAAAACATTTCAACTTTCAGTCTGCCTCAAAATTTTATGATAAAAACGGCACAAATAAGGTGCTGTATGCAACCTTTGATCAGCGTGCTGAGGAAATGAAAAGAATTAAATCACTCGGTCTTGATAAGCTGTATCGCGGCATCAGAAAATCACTGTATAATGAAAATGACAATGATATCATTGTTCCTGAGCAGTTTGATTTCATTGTTGCTGATTTTAAGACGGAGGAAGAGAAATGAAAAAGGTGTTTAAAATATTATTATCCATTGTTCCTATGAAAGAATATATGACCGCCTATGATGAGGCTAAGGGCATGGATAATCTCCTTTGGGGCTTCCGCTTTCCTAAGGAGAACGGCACGCCTGCAGTAGCTGATCAGATGTTTGAAAAAATGGTTGAGCTCGGCTCAACAAAAGGTTGTTTTGCCGGTCACGACCATATGAATAACTTTTCCGTTAACTATCAGGGAATACGTTTGACATACGGCCTTTCCTGCGACCATAATATCTATCTTGTTCCTCTACGCGTCGGTGTGCTTATCAATGTTAAAAATGACGGTTCTTTTACAACGCAGCACCTTATTCGTCACAGCGTACAGTAACAATCGGCAAGGAGCAGTAAATTTTAATAAAGTGTTGAATTCGGCATTATATTTTGTTAATATTAGTAGGGTTGATGAATCCATTTAATGAATGAAAACTGTATCAACTGAGGTGAAGAATATGTTTAACGATAAGAAGAAATATATCCATTCGGTTAATGCGAAAGGAATTTTCAATAATACCTATGAGACAAGGATTCCACAGACTATTGTGGCGAAGCGTATTCTGAATCATTTTAAATCAGCACTCAGAAAGCCGAAATGCCTGTTCATCGGTTGGGATGGCTGCCGTGCTGATGCTATGAAATATCTTATTAAAAGCGAGGACGAAAAGGTAACTGGCTGCAATGATACAAATAGTTACAGTGCCGTAGCATCCTTAAAGAGCAGCGGCGGACTGTATATAACCTATGTTGGCGGGGAGGAAAATACTCCTCAGGAAACAAGCACGGCTCAGGGCTGGGCATCTGCTCTTTGCGGTAAATGGATGAAAAAGGCTTGGAAGCAGGGAATTGAGTGGAGCCTGGATGATGATTATCCCACTGTTTTGAGAACACTGTCATCAGATGGATATAAAACCTCTTTCAGTGCAATATGGCCTATACATTTTGATAATACATATGTGAAAGAAATCGAGCTTGCACAGAACAATGATTTACCACAGTACTATTATAAATTTGAGACCGATGAGGAGCTGCATAAAAATCTGCTTGAAAGAATAGGCAGTGACGATGATTTTATCTTTGGCATCTATGAAAATCCGGATTATAACGGTCACGGTACAGGCTTTGGTGACAAAAATTACCGATATGTGTCAGGTGTATGCAACCTGGACAGATTATCATATGAACTGCTCAATGCGGTGAAAAGCAGGAAAACATATGATGAAGAGGACTGGCTTATCTTAATCGCATCAGATCACGGCGGACATTCCGTTCGTCACGGAACACAGAAAATTGAGGACCGTACTACTTTTCTTGCTGTCTCAAAAGATATCGGGGAACTTAACAAATGATGCAGTATGTTTTAAAGGATTTAAAGAAGAGCAGGCTGGTTGTTGCATCTTTGTGGTTCGTCTATGCAGCGTCTTATTTTATCAGAACCTGCTATGCTGCTTCAATTGCTTCCATTGTAGGTGAGGGAACTTATAATAAGGGTGAAATCGGTTTAATCGGTACTGCATTTTTTATATGCTATGGTGTGGGTCAGCTTATCAGCGGACTGATAGGCGACAGGGTAAATCCCTTTGCTATGATTGTGTTTGGTTCAGCAGCAGGTGCATTATCTTGCTTTGCTATGGCATTTGCCGATAGTCTGACTTCAATGCTGGTGGTTTGGGCGGCAAATGGATTTTTCCAGTCCATGCTGTGGTCACCGATTCTGCGTATCTTTTCACAGACAATTGATAAAAGCCTGCAGAAAAAGTCTATACTGAATATTTCTCTTTCATTGCCCATAGGCACAATATGTGCTTATCTTGTTTCTACAGTGATTATTAAATATTTTAAGTGGCAGTATGTATTTGTCTGCGGCGGTATATGTATACTTATTGCATCTGCTTGTGTTTTGGCTGTTTTTCTTTATTCCAAGAAAGACATGGTGAAAACGGTAGTGAACGAGAAGAGCAGTGCAGATATCAAGAATGTGCCGAAGAAAAATAACGAATTTTTCGCTATGGCACTTCTCAGTGGTCTGTTTATCATTATGGTGCCGTCCTTCCTTCACGGAATGATGCGTGACGGAATCACAAATTGGGTGCCTACAATGATCAGCGAAACATATGGTGTTTCTCCATCTTTCTCCGTTTTCCTGACCATTGCACTTCCTGTTTTCAATGCCTTTGGTGCTTATGCGGTTGTTCCACTGTATAAAAGGCTTAAGGAAAATGAAATGAAAACCTCAGGCGTTGTGGGAATGATAGCACTCATTCCGCTTTGCGCAATGCTCTTTATTGATAAATTATCCGTTTATGTAGTTGTTGTTCTGCTTGCACTTACAACATCAATTATGTATGCGCTGAATTATCTGATTATATCTCTTGTGCCTGTCAGATTTTCAAAGTATTCCAGCACATCCACTGTCAGCGGTGTTCTTAACTCAGCAGCACATATAGGCTGTGCGGTATCATCATACGGCTTCGGTGCAGTGTCTGAAAGATTCGGCTGGAAATGGGTTATTGTTGTCTGGATTGTTTCGGCAGTCTTAACCTTTGCCTTTTCATTTTTGTCAAATAAAAAATGGAAGAAATTTATATAGTTCGGATTTCTCTCTATTGCCTAAGTATCAAACACCTGATTTATATCGTAGCTTTTATTCTTTCTGTCTTTATTCATAAAATGTATTGAGACGGAAATAATAATTGTTATTAAATATAAATCGGGTGTTTTTATGCGTGATAAAAAATATGATGCCATTATTGTCGGTGCAGGACTTGCCGGCTTATCCTGTGCTTATGAGCTCAGCTCAAGGGGTAAAAAAGTGTTGCTTGTTGAAAAACAGGCGTATGCCGGCGGACGAACATCATCCTTTATTGACAATTCAATGCAGGTGGAATCAGGACTTCACAGGTATATCGGCTACTATTCGGCACTGCCTAAGCTCCTCAAAAAGTGCGGCGTGAAAATCGGGGATATTGTCACTTGGGAGGAAAAGGTTGATATTCTGATAAAGGATGAAAATAAAAAGCTGGTTCTTGGCTTAGCACCGCTTTTTGCCCCTGTAAAAACACTTCGCGGCATTTTTGGTAATCATGATATTTTAAGTGTAAAAGATAAGCTTTCACTGATTGAATTTTTTATCTGTGGCTTTTCAAACTATATTTTTTCTGAAAATCTTGACCGTTATTCTGTCACTGAATATGCCAATAATCATGGCGTTTCTGAAAAAAGCAAACGGCTTGTTCTTGAGCCGCTAAGCAGTGGAATATTTTTTATGCCGCCTGAGAATTATTCGGCATATGCTTTTTTCGGATTGTTTGCACCGGCAATACCAAAGTTCTATAAAATGCGTATTGGCGCTTTTTTAGGTGGTATGACCGATGTTATGTGCAATCCCATAGTCGGTAAAATAAAATCACTTGGCGGAGATTTTATTTTCAGCAAGGAAATATCAGAAGTGATTTATAAAAACAATACAGTGACAGGTGTTGAGAGTACAGACGGTGACTGCTTTTATGCCGATAATATCGTTATAGCGACAACACTTTCAGCAGCAAAGAATATTCTTAAGCCTTTAAAAAATCATAAATCACTTGATAAGCTTTTTTCACTAAAGACAATGTCCGCCTGTACTTTTCAGCTTGAATTAAATAAGCCTGCACTGAAAAAGGACATCACAACCTTTGGTCCGGGTACGGATATGGTCAGCTTTGCAGAGCAGTCTCGCTCAACTTTCAGAAATTTAAAAGGAAGATTATCGGTTATTCTCGGTAATCCTAAGGAATATTCAAATAAAAGTGCTGAAGTGATTTTGGAAATTGTAAAAAAACAGATGTCTTCACTCGGAATTCATCTTGATAACAGTATTATAAATTACAGAAAGGTCGCCGAAGAGGATGAATTTTATTCTCTTGATAAAGGCAGTCAAAATCTCAGACCAATGCAGAAAACTGAGATTGACGGACTTGTCCTTGCCGGTGATTATACATTGACATCATCTTTTGCAACAATGGAGGGTGCTGTTATTTCCGGCAAAAAGGCAGCAAAGGTATGTCTTGAAAACAAGTAATACATCAATGGGCAGTGATTCTACTGCCTTTTTTTGATAATTTATATAGTTGTATTTATTTTTTTCTATGTTATAATTAGCTTGATAAATTAATTTTTTGTATGCAGGAGAATGGTTATGAAAAAGGATAATACCCCTGATATCAAACTGAATATTCATAATAATTCTGTCAGCTTCAGCGTTTCGGACGGCTGGGAGGCTGAATTTTTAGGTGCAGATTTTCCACAGCTTGTGGATGATAATCTGCTGGTACATACGCCGCTTTGTGACGCTGTGGCAACACTGTCCTTTAAATGCAGAAAAGGTGACAGCATTACTGAAAAGGACTGTAAAATAAATATTAAAGGAATGCACGGTGCACAGGGCAGGAAGCCGAATATAATTCCTGAGCCTGCACAGTGGTATGCAAAAGGCGGAAGCCTTAACAAAATCAATTCCTATTCCTGTGATGATGCGCTCAGAGATGCTGTCGATGCTTTTGCTGAACAGCTATTTAAAATAACAGGCAGAAAAGCAGAAAACAATGATAACGGAGATGTTTATTTTTATATTGACAGTGACCTGGATTATCTTGGTGAGGAAGGTTATGAAATCACCTGTGACAGTAAAGCCATTAAAGTTGCCTGCAGCACCGTTTTAGGTGCAGTATGGGCAGGCAAAACCATATGCCAGTTAATGATGCAGGGCGGATTTCCCTGCGGTATTATGCGTGATTACCCACGATATAGCGTGAGAGGCTTCATGCTTGATGTGGGAAGAAGACCTGTTTCAATGTCAACACTTGAAAAAATTGTTGACCATATGGCTTGGTACAAGATGAATGATTTTCAGATTCACCTTGGCGATAATTATATATGGCTTGAGGATTATGCTGAAAATGGGGATGAAAGTACCTTTGATGCTTACAGTGCGTTCCGTCTTGAAAGCTCACTGAAAAATGATAAGGGTGAAACCCCTACATCAAAAGACTACAGCTATTCAAAGGCAGAGTTCAACCGTTTTATGAAAGATTCCTTGAAAAATGGTGTGCGCATTACGCCTGAAATTGATATGCCTGCACACGCTCTTGCATTCACAAAGGTTTTTCCTGAATATGCGGTAATGGGTAAGGTTTCACCGCTTATGAAAAAGCGTCCGCTCACTGATCACATCAATGTGGCAGAGCCTGAGGCAATAGAATTTGTTAAAAGGATTTTTGATGAATATATCTCAGGCGATGAGCCTGTGTTCCCAAAAGGTACAACCGTTCATATCGGTGCTGATGAATTTTTGACCGACTATGGAGCTTACCGAAGATTTATAAATGAAATCATTCCTTATATAAAAAAGACAAATCCGGTACGTTTATGGGGCAGCCTTACCTGGATAAAGGATGAGCCTGAAACTCCGATTGTCAAAGACGCAGTTAACGGTGTTCAGATGAACCTCTGGTCAAACACTTGGGCAGACGGCAGAGAAATGTATGATTTAGGCTATCATCTGATCAATACAATTGACCATCGTCTTTATATGGTGCCAAACGGTACAAGGATACGTGCTCCGTATATGGACTATATAAATAAGCGTATCGCATTTAAGCAGTTTGAACCAAATAAAGTCAGATTGAAGGGTAAGGGAAAATATGTCAATCTCCCTGCAGGCAACAATCAGCTTATAGGCTCATGCTATGCGATATGGCAGGATAATATTGATAAACGTGCTAAGGGTATTAATGAACAGGATTTGTTTGACAGATTTGAGGACAGTGTTGCCCTTATGGCAGAAAAAAACTGGGGTTCATGTACGGATAAGCATTCAGCAAGGCAGATTGATAAGCTATCTGCAGTTGTCGGTTATCCGCTGCAGAAGCGTGTTAATGTTGCAAAGCCTATTGAAAACATTGAGCTTAAGGGTGGCAATAGTTTTATTAATACAGGCTTGGATAAATTGACAACCGGTGCAAGGCTGATGCTGACGATTACCTTTGACGAGGTGAAGCCGGGTCAGATTCTTATGGAGGCTGATGCGCCCTATGGTACGTATGATATCAGAATAACTGAAAACGGAAAGCTTGGCTTTACGGCAGAGGGTTATGATTACGAGTTTGATTACACGCCTGCTGTAAATAAAAAGCTGAATATTATTTTGGATACAAAACCTCTTAGAACAGTGCTTAAAACAGGGCTTGTTACAAGGAAAAAGGCAAAGGGAAGCTTTTCGCACAATGGAACTGTCAGATGCAGTAATATTAAAAATTCATCCTTCAGTATCCCTTATCAGAGAATAGGCTCAAAAACCAATTCCGTGAAAGCACATATACATAGTATTAAAGTTCTATGATGATATTTGATATATAAATATCAGGATAATGATATGGAAATAAAAGAATTTTTTAAATTACATAAAACGGTTGCAGTCGCACTTTCAGGCGGTGTGGATTCTGCTGTACTTCTTTTACTTGCGAAAAGGTATGCCGAACAGGTTTATGCTTGCTTTGTGAAAAGTGATTTTCAGCCTGAGTTTGAGCAGAAAGATGCAGTTGAAATCTGCAATTTACTGAATCAGAAATTAATCATATTAGAAGTGGATGTTTTTAAAAATGAAAATATAATTGCAAATTCATCTGAAAGATGCTATTTCTGCAAAAAAAATATATTTTCAAAAATAGCAGAGTTTGCGGAGACGGTCGGTGCAGATGCTGTTATTGAGGGCACGAATGCGTCTGATGATATCGAGGACAGAGCAGGCTATAAGGCATTGAAGGAGTCAGGCGTTTTCTCACCCCTCAGGCTCTGTGGCATTGATAAACAGACAGTGCGTGAAATTGCACGCGAAAATGCACTGCCTGTTGCTGACAAACCATCCTATGCCTGCCTTGCAACGCGTATACCGACCGAAACACGAATTACAAGGGAAATGCTTGTTAAAACCGAAAAGGCTGAAAATGAACTGTTTAAGCTTGGATTTTTCGATTTCAGAATAAGATATTTCAATGGCTGTGCAAAGCTGCAGATTACAGACAATGATATTGAAAGGTTGTTACATAACAGAAAATGGATTCTTAACAAAATCGGTCAGTATTATGATGATATACTTCTGGATTTAAAGGTACGTGATAATAATGAATAAGGATGAATTAAAGGCAATACTTGAAGATGTAGCAAAGGGAAAGATATCTGTTGAGGATGCTGCAGTGAAATTTAAAACCGAGCCCTTTGAGGACTTGGGCTTTGCTAAGGTTGATCACCACAGAGGAGTGCGTCAGGGTGCTGCTGAGGTGATTTACGGTGCCGGCAAGACAAAGGAACAGATACTTAAAATCGTTTTGTCAATGATGGAGCATGGTGAAAAATCAGTGCTTATCACAAGAATGAGCAAAGAGGCATATGAATATGTATCAAAGGAAGTACCGATTTTTTACGATGAACTTTCAAAAGTGGGAATAGCAGGAGAAAGATTACCAAGCGAGAATAAAATCGGAAAGATTGTTATAGCCACAGGCGGTACAAGTGATATACCTGTTGCGCAAGAGGCTGCTCTCACCGCTGAATTTTACGGCAGTAATGTACTGCGTCTTTATGATGTCGGTGTATCAGGTGTTCATCGCCTTATAAACAGTATGGATGAGCTTGCTACGGCTAAGGTAGTTGTTGCTGTTGCAGGTATGGAAGGTGCACTGGCAAGCGTTGTGGGCGGTATGGTTGACTGCCCTGTAATTGCAGTGCCGACCTCTGTAGGATACGGTGCGAATTTCGGCGGACTCTCTGCGCTCCTGTCAATGCTTAATTCCTGTGCAAGCGGTGTCAGTGTTGTTAATATTGACAACGGCTTTGGTGCAGGTTACCTTGCAAATATGATTAATAAAATTTGAGGATAAATATGAAAACATTATTTTTGGAATGTAATATGGGTGCAGCAGGGGATATGCTTATGGCTGCTCTGTGGGAACTTACGGAGGATAAGGAAACCGCTCTTGAATGTATTCATTCAATCGATTTGCCTCATACAAGCATCAGCTTTGATAATACTGTTACCTGCGGCATTTCCTGTACAAAGGCGCACGTTGTGATTGCCGGTGAGGAGGAGAGTTACAATCATATACATAATGCCCCTCATCATCATTTTACCTTATCCGATGTTTATGAGATCATTGACAGCCTTAATATTTCCGATAACGTAAAGGAAAGATCAAAGTCAGTCTACAACACCATTGCCGCTGCAGAGAGTAAGGTGCATAATATCGATGTGTCAATGATTCATTTTCACGAGCTTGGCATGCTTGATGCAATAGCCGATGTTGTTATTTGCTGTTTTCTTATTGAAGGCTTGAATGTAGATAAAATTGTAGTTTCTCCGATAAACGTCGGAAGCGGTACGGTCAGATGTGCACACGGTTTAGTGCCTGTGCCTGCACCTGCAACTGCACAGATACTTATCGGTATACCATATTATAAAAGCAATATCGGCGGTGAGCTCTGTACTCCGACAGGTGCGGCTATACTTAAGATCTTTGCAGACGATTTTTCCGATATGCCTGAAATGACAGTAAAATCAATAGGCTATGGTGCAGGCAGCAAGGAATTTGAACAGGCAAATTGTATAAGAGCTTTTCTTGGTGAAACGGAAAATAATTCTTCTGATGAGGTGATTGAGCTTGTATGCAATGTTGATGATATGACAGCTGAGGAATTATCCTTTGCCTGTGAAAAGCTTTTTTCCTCAGATGCACTCGACGTATATACACAGCCTGCATATATGAAAAAGGGCAGATTAGGTACAGTTATTACAGTACTGTGCAGGGAAGAGAATAAGAAGAATATAATAACATGTATTTTCAAATATACCTCAACAATTGGCATACGTGAGCATATCTGCAAAAGATATGTGCTTGACAGGAAAGAGGAGCTTATAAAATCTCCCTTAGGTGAGATTCGTGCAAAATGCTCATCCGGATTTGGCGCAGATAAAATAAAGTATGAATTTGACGATTTGAAAAGAATTGCAGATGAAAAAAATATGTCAGTTTTTGAAGTGAAAAAATTATTGGAAAATAATAGTTTGACGAACTGAAAGCCAGCAGCCTGAAATACCAAATAATCACACTTTGTTAATAAACTATTCCAACAAAATACTATGAATATACACTATATTGTTGCAATGTTTACAATTTGTTCATAAAATATGGCTATTTATGAAAAAATTTTTATTGAAATTTTATATTTATTATGTTATATTAGATACAGACTTATAAGGGGGTTAATGCCTTGAGTAAAGAAGAGAAAAATGCTAAAAAGCTTGCTAAAAAGGAAGCTAAGCAGGAAAAGAAAAATGTAAAGGCGGAGGCTGCTACAGCTAAGGCAAAGGCTAAGGCAGACAAAAAACACGCTAAGGATTACGAAAAGTTTGTAAAAGATACTGATAAAAAGAATCAGAAATTACAGGCTAAGGCAAAACAGGACGGCAAAAATTTCACACCTATTGCTATTCCGGCTATTGAGGAATTCCAGACTAAGGGTGAAATCAAAGCTGAAAAGGCTATGAAAAAAGCCTACGCAAGTTACATAAAGAAACTTGAAAAGAAAAATGCACAGACAGAAAAGAAATGTGCTAAGAAGGGCAAGCCGTTTGTTCCAGTTGCGATTCCTACTGAAGAGGAATTTGCTGCTACAGCAGTAAGCGGAAATAAGGCAGGAAAAATCATTTTAACAATTATTCTTGTTCTTCTTATCTGGTTCCTTGTTTACTTTATGATTATGTTTGTAAGCTATAACTATCAGCCTATCGGACCTGAAACAACAACAGCAGAGGGTACGAAAGAACCTGTTGTATATGATTTGTATTCTAATCCGCACGAAATCACAACAACACCAGATTACAGCATTGCTGACGCTAAGCTTTACTTAAAGCAGACACTCAGTGATAACTGGGGTAATCTTGGTTATGGCAGTGATCCATCAAACGGCTCAATTTCTTATAATAATAGAATTGAGAAGATTAATGGTGCAGATTGCTATATGTTCACTTGTGAGGGCAAGACATTTGCAGTTGCTGTTAAGCTTTCAGCTGCTTATTATTGTCATAACGGCGAATATACACCGCTTTCATTCAATAATACAGACCAGTTCAACTGGAATAACTAATCTATAAAAATGAACACCCTTGCATTGCAAGGGTGTTTTTTCGCGGAAAAATACCTGATAATAATAAAACACCTTTGTAAAAGACTGTGTTCTCTGTTAAGAATCTCAGCTAATGCAAAGGTGTTTTTGTTATTAAAATGTATTTAGTTTTTAAGACTGTGAAGTGGTGCCGGGATTTTTCCGCCTCTGTTAATAAACTGAGCAGGGGATTTTGTGTTAACCGGCATAACAGGTCCTGAACCAAGCAGACCGCCGAATTCAAGCTCATCACCAATATCTTTTCCGACAGCAGGAATGATTCTGACAGCAGTTGTTTTGCCGTTTACCATACCGATTGCTGCTTCATCAGCAATAATTCCGCTGATAACTTCAGCAGTTGTATTGCCCGGTACAACAATCATATCAAGACCTACTGAGCATACTGCAGTCATTGCTTCGAGCTTTTCAATCGTGAGTGCACCGGATCTTGCGGCATCAATCATACCTGCATCCTCAGAAACAGGGATAAATGCACCTGAAAGACCACCAACACTGGATGATGCCATAACACCGCCTTTTTTCACAGCGTCATTAAGCATTGCAAGGCAAGCAGTCGTTCCTGCACCGCCGCACTGCTCAAGACCGATTTCCTCAAGAATATGTGCAACGGAGTCACCGACAGCAGGAGTAGGTGCGAGTGACAAGTCAACAATACCGAAAGGCACACCCAAACGCTCGGATGCTGCAACACCGACAAGCTGACCCATTCGTGTAATCTTAAATGCTGTTTTTTTAATAAGCTCAGCTACTTCATTGATTGAATATTCAGGATGCTTTGATATAGCACTTCTTACAACACCGGGACCTGATACACCGACATTGATTACGCAGTCAGGCTCAGATACGCCATGAAAAGCACCTGCCATAAATGGATTATCCTCAGGAGCATTGCAGAATACAACGAGTTTGCCTGCAGCTATGCAGTCGTCATCCTTTGTAAGCTCAGCGGCTTCCTTAACCTTCTGACCCATAATCTTAACAGCGTCAAGATTAATGCCTGCTTTCGTTGAACCGATATTCACTGATGAGCAGATGTGCTGTGTCTGTGCAAGAGCCTGAGGAATAGAGTTGATAAGCTCTAAATCACCGGCAGCAAAGCCCTTTTGTACAAGTGCACTGTAACCGCCAATGAAGTTAACGCCGATTGTTCTTGCAGCCTTTTCAAGTGTAAGTGCATATTTTACCGGATCACCGCCGCTTACACCTGCAAGCAAAGCAATAGGGGTAACACTTACACGCTTATTAATAATCGGAATACCGTATTCCTTTTCAATCTGTTCACCTGTTTCAACAAGCTTTTCAGCCTTTGTACAGATTTTGTCGTATACCTTCTGACAGGATTTGTCAATGTCTGAATCCGCACACTCAAGGAGAGAAATTCCCATTGTTGTTGTACGTATGTCAAGACATTCGTCCTGTATCATTCTTATGGTTTCAAGAATATCATTTGTATTAATCAAGGATTTTTCCTCCTAAATTCTGTGCATTGAGTTAAAAATATCTTCGTGCATTGCGTGAATGGAAAGTCCGTTCTCATCACCGTATGCTGAAAGCTCGTCAGCAAATTTTGTGAATTCCACACTGCTTTTTGAAATATCTGCCATCATAATCATACAGAACATATCCTCCATAACGGTCTGTGATACTTCCGTGATATTGATGTTGCTTTTTGCACAAATGTCAGACACTTTTGCAAGAATTCCAACTGTGTCCTTACCAACAACTGTAATAACCGCTCTCATATCTGCGCCTCCGTAAATTAATGATTATTTAGTAAACTGTGAAAATTATAACAGAGTAATAAACTTTTTTCAATAAAGTACAGAAATATATTTTATTTTTTTTTAATATGTGGTAAAATAATCTCATTCATTGTAAAATTCTATATAGGCAATAGAGAGAAATCCGAACCTGCCCAAAATGCAGAATGAAAGCGAATTTATGAAGTTTTCGCTGTTGCCTTGCGTCAGCAAGGCTGCCATCTCAAAAATCAAAATTCATCTTTACTTCAAACATTTTGGGTCTGCGAGTTTAAATTGTGCCTATTTGTTCTTAATCAAGGCACAAAAACGCAGGAATACTTTTTGTATTCCGAGTATTTTTAACACAGAATAAGGGCAAATAGGACAATTTAAACCAGAGTTCGGATTACTCTTTATTGCCTAAAGTAAGGAAGGAAAATTTGTGGAGTTTTATAATAAGGTTGACCTGCATACGCACAGTATTTTCAGCTTTGACGGAAATGATACCTGTGACGAGCTTTGTAAAAGTGCAGCTGATAAGGGAATAAAGGTACTTGCCATCACAGATCACTGCGATATTGACGGCCGGGATTTAAAGCTTGATGTGCTTTGCTCTCCACAGTTTGATATGCTTTTGCAGATGCAGGAAAAATATAAGGACTGCCTTTGCGTTTTAAAGGGGCTTGAAATCGGTCAGGGTATATACCGTAAAGAGCTTACGCAATATATTTATGATAACTATGCCTATGATTTTGTATTAGGCTCGCTTCATAATCTTGAAAATATGGAGGATTTTTATTTTCTGGATTACAAGCAGTATGATGTGTACGAGCTTTTGGATCAGTATTTCAGTGACCTTCTAAGTCTTACCGAATGGGGAATGTTTGATTCTCTTGCACATCTTACATATCCTTTGCGTTATATTGTGGCAAGGGAAAAGCTTGATGTTGATATGTCAAGATTTACGGATGTAATTGACAGCATTTTTGAAAATCTTGCGAAAAAGGATAAGGCACTTGAAATTAATACTTCCGGTCTTTTTATGGAAATGCAGGATACACTTCCGAATATAAGCTTTGTAAAACGCTTTAAGGAGGTGGGCGGTAAATATATTACCGTCGGTTCAGATTCACACTATGCCCAAAAGGTTGGACAGGGTGTTGATGCAGGACTTAAGATTGCCTATGAATCTGGCTTTCAGAATGTTACAATATTTAAAAAACATCAGCCTGTGCTGATGCCGATAAAGTGAGGTAATTTTATGGATAAGCTATTATCATTAATTGAAAAAAATCCGCGACTCAGCAATCAGGAAATAGCGGTTATGCTTGGCGAGGATGAAAAAGCGGTTGAGGAAAAAATCCGTGTATATGAGGAAACCGGTGTGATTAAAGGATACCGTGCAATGATTGACGGAGAGATGACAGACTCTCAGACGGTTACTGCGCTGATTGAAATTAAAGTGCACCCAAAGTTTGAGCACGGCTTTGACGAGGTGGCACAGCGTATTGCTCAGCTTGACGAGGTTGAGAGTGTTTATCTTATGAGCGGCGGATTTGACCTTTGCTGCATGGTTACGGACAAATCCTTTCAGGAGGTTGCAATGTTTGTTGCAAGCCGTCTTGCTCCTATGGACAGCGTTATGTCAACGGCTACCCATTTTATTTTAAAGAAATTTAAAGAGCAGGGAGTTATGTTCTCTAAGCCTTTGAAGGACGATAGGGGGAACATTTCCTTTTGATTAACTACGACGATTTTATAAATGAACGAATCATAAATATCAAGCCCAGCGGTATCAGAAAATTCTTTTCTATTGCTGAGGAAATGGATAATGTGATTTCTCTCGGCGTTGGTGAGCCTGATTTTCTTACCCCCTGGCACATCAGAAAAACCGGTATTGAAACCTTAGAATACGGAAAAACAAGATATACTGCCAATGCAGGTCTAATTGAATTGAGATGTGAGATTGCTGAGCATTACAAAAATAATTATCATATTGAATATGACCCTTCAGGCGAGGTGCTGGTTACAGTCGGCGGCTCTGAGGGTATTGATATGTGTATCAGAACTATTATTGCTCCGGGTGATGAGGTTCTGATTGTTGAGCCTTCATTTGTATGCTATAAGCCGATTGTGGAAATGTGCGGCGGTGTGGCTGTACCCCTTGAAACAAAAAATGAAAACAATTTCCGCTTGACAGCTAAAGAGCTTGAGGAAGCCATTACAGACAAGACTAAGCTCCTTGTGTTACCGTTTCCGAATAATCCAACCGGTGCGGTAATGCGTAAGGATGACCTTGTTGCAATCGCCAAGGTGATTAAGGTACACAATCTTTTCGTTCTTTCGGATGAGATATACAGTGCCCTCACATACGGTGATCAGAAGCACGTTTCCATTGCGTCAATCAGTGGAATGAAGGAACGCACAGTCGTTATAAACGGTTTTTCAAAAACCTATTCAATGACAGGCTGGCGACTTGGCTATGCCTTAGGTCCCAAGCCTGTTATAGAACAGATGACCAAGCTCCATCAGTTTGCCATTATGTCTGCTCCTACAAATTCTCAGCACGCTGCCATTGAAGCCTTGAAAAATGGTGACGGTGATATTGAAAGAATGCGTGAGGATTATGATATACGCAGACGATATACGGTTAATGCCTTTCGTGAGATTGGTCTTGACTGCTTTGAGCCTGAGGGAGCATTTTACATTTTCCCTTGTATCAAATCAACAGGCCTGACATCAGATGAATTCTGTGAAAAACTCATTATGAGCAAGAGTGTTGCTGTTATTCCCGGTAACGCTTTCGGCGAATGCGGTGAGGGCTTTATACGTGTATCGTACTGTTATTCAATAGAGAATATACGTGAGGCAGTGAGACGTATTGAAGAGTTTATTAAAGAGCTTGGAGTGGACAATGGAAATTAAAGTTGACGCATATGCTAAAATCAATCTTATGCTTGATATTGTGGCAACAAGGACTGACGGCTATCATGATTTGTTTATGATTATGCAGAGCATAGGTATTTATGATACCATAACCATATCGCAGACAAACTCAAAAAAAATAACGATAACCTGCAATATTGATGATATCCCTCTTGATGAAAAAAATATTGCCTATAAGGCAGCCGATGCCTTTTTTAACGCAACAAAAATAAAGAACAAGGGTATCCATATTGACATTGTAAAAAGGATACCTCATGCGGCAGGTATGGCAGGCGGCAGTGCTGACGGAGCAGGAGTGCTTGTTGCACTTAACGAGCTGACAAATGCAGGTCTTACGGATGATGAGCTTTGTGCTATTGGTGTTCAGATTGGTGCTGATGTTCCTTTTTGTATTAAAGGCGGCACACTCCTAGCTCAGGGTATCGGTGATGTTCTGAATAAGGTTAAGCCGCTGAGAAAATGTTATATATTAATTGCAAAGCCTGAGGTCGGTGTCAATACCGCCTTTGCTTACAAGCAGTTTGATGAATGCGGCAAGGTACATACCCCTGATAAATTCGGTATGCTCTGTGCAATGCAGAGCAGGGATTTGGCTGACATAGCATCACGTATGGAAAATGTTTTTGAACAGTTTATTGACGTGCCTAATAAAGTGGATATGAAGAGCATTATGCGTGAAAACGGTGCACTCGGTGTTTGTATGAGCGGCAGCGGTCCGACTGTTTTCGGTATTTTTGAAAGTAAAGAAAATGCGCAGAATGCTGCTGAAAAGCTTACAGATTATGCAAAGGATATTGCAATTACAACGCCTGTGTCAAAGGGCTGTAAAATTGTAAAATAGTGTATGGAATATAATAACGAAAAATTTATAACAGAGTTTAAAAATATCATCGAAAAGGAATCACCAAAAAAGATTCTGTTTGTTTGCAGTAATGCATATGACAGATACGGCTACAGAACTGTTGTTAATGAGCTTGGTATTGAATGTGTGCCGTTTACAGATTTTGAGCCTTGTCCTGAGGTTTCATCCGTAAAGCAGGGTGTGGAAGTGCTTAATGCAGAAGGCTGTGATTTTATTGTAACAGTAGGCGGCGGCAGTGCAATGGACGTTGCCAAAGCAATCAAGCTTTTTGCAGGGGCGGATATCAAAATTCTTGCTGTCCCTACAACCGCAGGTACAGGTGCGGAGGTTACACGCTTTGCCGTACTTTATAATCACGGTGACAAGGATTCGGTGCGCAGCTATGATATTATTCCTGATTATGCCGTGTTTGATTATACATCACTTGCTTCACTGCCTTACAATCAAAGGGTTGTAACAGGACTTGATGCCTTTTGCCATAGCGTTGAGGCATATTGGTCGGTTAATGCAACAGATGAGAGCAGGGAATACAGCGCACAGGCTCTTGAGCTGTTCGGTGAATACTTTGATAAGTATCTGAATGATGATAAAGCCTCATATGAACTTATGATGAAATGCAGTGAGCTTGCAGGCAGAGCGATTAATATTGCCCAGACGGCAGCACCTCATGCAATGAGCTATAAGCTCCATAAGCTCAAAGGCTTTTATCACGGACAGGCAGTTGCACTCTGCCTTGCGTATATCTGGCAGTATATGCTTGAAAACTGCAGAAGTGCCGAGCTTGAGCTCCTTCTTGCTGAAACGGAGATTCTTTCAGGCTTCACCCCTGAATCATTTCAGAAATTGCTTGATGATTTAGGCTTATGCAGAGATATGGAGCTTACTGTCAGGGAGCTTGATGAATGTGTACACGGTGTGAATGTGGACAGAATGAGCAATCACCCTATGCAGTTTCATTATAACGATATTGAAAATATTTATCGTTCGTTTATGAATGTGAAATAAAAGATGGCGAAGAACTGATTTTTCATTTCTTCGCCTTTTTTGACACATAGAGTACATATAGCTCTGCTATTTTGTAAATGAAAGGAGAAGGATTATGTTTAAAGTATTAGTCGCAGATGATGAAATAAAGATAAGAGAAACGATATCCGATTACTTTACTGCAAAGGGTATAAGCGTTGTAACTGCAGAAAACGGAAAAACTGCATTGGATAAGTTTTATGAGAATCACTTTGATATGGTTATCCTGGATATTATGATGCCTGTAATGGACGGATATGAAGCTTGCCGTCAGCTTCGCAGGGAAAGTGATAAGCCTGTCCTTTTTCTCACGGCTAAGGGTCAGGAACAGGATTATCTGAAAGGCTATAATATCGGCTGTGATGATTATATTGTTAAGCCGTTTCCTCTCTCTGTGCTTTATGAAAAAGCAGTTTATTTGATGAGAAAATACAGAGGATTTGACAAAAATAACAGATTATCCGTAAGCGGTATTACTCTTGATACAGACACTATGAAGGTGTTTACAGATGATAAGGAAATCGTATTGTCAAATAAGGATTTTAAAATACTGAAGTACCTTATGGAGAACAAGAACATCATTATCAGCCGAGAGCTGATTATCACACATATATGGGGTTACGATTTCGCCGGAGACGACAGAGTTGTTGATACCCATATAAAGCGTATAAGACAGGCACTCGGTGAAAAATCATTCTGTATAAAGACGGTTATAAATAGCGGATATTCTTTTCAGGAGGTGGCAATATGAGCAAGAAAAAGCTGAACTTGTTTATTTCAGTATCATTGATATTCTTTTATTTAATCAGCACATTTTTTATATTTACATTTGAAAATAAAAGGATCGGTAATGATTTTCAAAATTATTACCTTCAGCTTAGTAATAGGTATATCGCTTCCGATAACTTGGAATATGAAACGGTGGATGATTTCATGTTTGACATTACACAATCCACACGTGAGTACCCATATATTATAACTCTCTATGACCATGATACATTAGATGTTATAGCTCAGAGCGGTTCAATGCTGCAAATTTTTGGGATGTCTGAGCAAAATCGCTATTGCTATCTTGATGAATATATAACGGATGATAATTCAAAGCAGTTTCTGAAAAAAGAAAATGAGCATGATTTTGTAACAGATTTAGCCTACTATGAAAAAGACGGCAATATAATACCTGTTAAAATGACTCTTGCACAGCTTGTTTCCTATGATGGTGAAGAGAAAAAAGAAAATCAAAGGGACATTGTTTTCAGCAATCAGGCAGATAATACACTCTATTATAACTTTGTCAGTGATGAAACAGAGGAATCTTGTCTTTATGAATTTATTGATGTGGACAGACAGAGCTTCCGTCACAGGAATTATGAATATTTAAGAAATAATCTTGATACTATGCTTATCAATAAGGACAGTTTTGATAAAGGCATTTACGGACCTGAAGAAATATCTTCATTCAGTTTTGTTAACTTTAAAAATGGAAAGAGCTATTATATATCCATTCAGGCGCAGATAACACCGTTTTTGGAAACTGTCACATCAATGAATTTTAAATCAGCTGTATCGGAACTGTCGATTATGTTTTTGATGATAAGTATTGTAATATTCATAACTGCTAATAAATATTATAATAAAAATAAGAAGCTTAACGAAGCCAAATATGCTTTCACAAATGCTGCGGCACATGAGCTTAAGACACCTCTGGCTGTTATTGAAAATCAGTGCGAATGTATACTTGAAAATGTGAATGAAGAAAAAAATCCTGAGTATGTCAAATCCATTTATGAGGAATCCATACGAATGACGCAGCTTGTAAACAATATGCTGAAATTCAATAAGCTGTCAACGACAGATGAGATTGTGAAGGAAAATACTTCATTGACTGATATCGTTAAATCAGAAATTGAAAAGTACAGCTCTTTCATAAATACAGGAGGGCATAAAGTGATAGCGGATATTGATGATGTTACCATTAAATGCAGCAACGAACTGATTCAGCTTGTGGTAGATAATTATATTTCAAATGCGGTCAAGCATGCACCCTTGAATACGGAAATTGAAATCAGATTAAAAAAAGAGGGAAATACCTGCAGATTTTCAGTATTAAATGTTGTTGATCAACCGCTTACAGACGAGGTGTGGGATTCCTTTTATATGGGCGATAAGTCCAGAGAAGGGAAATCAGCCGGAATGGGTCTTGCCATAACAAAACAGATATTAGAGCTTCATCATTATAAATATGGCTTTGAAAATAAAGCAAATGCTGTAGAGTTTTACTTTATTTCCAAATAAAGTTAATGCAGAATGGATAGTCGGAGATTATATATCTCCGGCTATTTTTAAAAAAAATTTGTAATATCCCTAAAACCTATTGACAAAGTAGGCGATAAAGTGTATAGTGTATTCAACACAGAAAACCTACTGACAAAGTAGGCTATAGGAGGCAGAAAAATGCAGAAGTTATTTGCCAAGCTTTTACGCAGTAATTACAGATACGGACGAATGTGCTTTCGATGTTGTAAATCATACTATATATAAATTTTTATTTTAACTGAATTTTAACTTGAAAGGAAACAATTTTTATGTCAGAATATAAATATCATTTTGAAACATTACAATTGCACGTAGGACAGGAGGAGCCGGATCCGGCAACGGATGCAAGGGCAGTTCCGATTTATCAGACCACATCCTATGTGTTTAAAAACAGTGACCACGCACAGGCAAGATTCAATCTTTCCGACGCAGGCAACATTTACGGCAGGCTTACGAATTCAACGCAGGATGTTTTTGAAAAGCGTATCGCAGCACTGGAGGGCGGTGTGGCTGCTCTTGCAACCGCATCAGGTGCAGCAGCTCTTGCTTACACCTTTCAGGCGCTTGCCACAGCAGGTGACCACATCGTGTCAGCTAAAACAATTTACGGCGGCACATATAATTATCTTGAGCATACATTTAAGAACTTTGGTGTTGGCACAACCTTTGTTGACCCTGATGATTTGTCAAATTTTGAAAATGCAATTCAGGATAATACAAAAGCGATTTTCTTTGAAACACTGGGTAATCCGAATTCAAATCTTATTGATATTGAAAAGCTTTCAGAAATTGCACATAAGCATAATATTCCTCTTGTTGTTGACTCAACCTTTGCAACGCCATATATTTTAAGACCGATTGAATACGGTGCGGATCTTGTGGTTCATTCGGCTACAAAGTTTATCGGCGGTCACGGCACAACACTCGGCGGTGTAATCGTTGACAGCGGAAACTTTGACTGGAAAAGCAGCGGTAAATTCCCTCAGATTGCAGATGCCAACCCAAGCTATCACGGTGTCAGCTTTGTGGATGCCGCCGGTCCGGCTGCATTTGTAACCTATATCCGTGCTATCCTTCTCAGGGATACAGGTGCAACGATTTCACCGTTCAATGCTTTCCTTCTCCTGCAGGGACTTGAAACACTTTCACTTCGTGTTGAACGTCACGTTGACAACACAAAAAAGGTAATTGATTACCTTATCAATAATCCTAAGGTTGAAAAGGTGAATCACCCAAGTGTGGATGAAAGATATAAGGATTTATATAATAAATATTTTCCGAATGGCGCAGGCTCAATCTTTACCTTCGAAATCAAGGGCGGCGAAAAGGAAGCAAAGCAGTTTATTGACAGCCTGAAAATATTCTCAATTCTTGCCAATGTTGCAGATGTTAAATCACTTGTGATTCATCCTGCCACAACTACACACAGTCAGCTGAGTCCTGAGGAGCTGGCAGAACAGGATATTAAACCGAATACAATCAGACTTTCAATCGGTACTGAGCATATTGATGATATTATTCACGATTTAGATCAGGCATTTCAGACTATAGATTAATGTAAGGAGATAATCATTATGGCTATTTATAAATCAGCTCTCGAACTTGTGGGCAATACACCGCTTGTTGAGGTAAACAATTTTTCTGAGAAAAATAAACTTCAGGCTAAGCTCCTTGTTAAGCTGGAATATTTCAATCCTGCAGGCTCTGTAAAAGACAGAATTGCAAAGGCGATTATTGAGGATGCAGAGGAAAAGGGAATACTTAAAAAGGACTCTGTGATTATCGAGCCTACCAGCGGTAATACAGGCATAGGACTTGCTGCTGTTGCAGCATCAAAGGGCTACAGAATTATTATCACCATGCCTGAAACAATGAGTGTTGAAAGACGTAATCTTATGAAGGCTTATGGTGCAGAGCTTGTGCTTACCGATGGTGCTAAGGGTATGAAAGGTGCTATTGCTAAGGCAGATGAGCTCGCTGCTGAAATTCCGAATTCCTTTATTGCAGGTCAGTTTGTTAATCCTGTGAATCCTGCAACGCATAAGGAAACTACAGGTCCTGAAATCTGGAAGGATACTGAGGGTGAGGTTGACATCTTCGTTGCCGGTGTAGGTACAGGTGGAACGATTTCAGGCGTTGGTGCATACCTTAAGGAACAGAATCCGGATGTTAAGGTAGTTGCAGTTGAGCCGGCAACCTCACCTGTGCTCTCAAAGGGTGAAGCAGGTCCGCATAAGATTCAAGGCATTGGCGCAGGCTTTGTCCCTGCGACTCTGAATACAGATGTTTATGATGAAATTATTGCAGTTGAAAATGAAGATGCTTTCGCAACAGGCAGAGCGTTTGTAAAGGCAGAGGGTGTGCTTGTGGGTATTTCAAGCGGTGCTGCACTCTGGGCAGCTAAGGAGCTTGCAAATCGCCCTGAAAATAAAGGCAAAACAATTGTTGTACTTTTACCTGATACAGGTGACAGATATCTTTCTACTCCGCTTTTCTCAGAGTAAATTATAAAGTGAAAAAGGCACAAGGTTAATCCTTGTGCCTTTTTGGTGTGGGAAATTATTGTTTATTTAAATAAAGTCTTTTTCCGTTATGTACGTTACTGTCTTAGTATTTGCAAAAGAATAAATCTTGTAAAATATCTTCAAAACAAAAACACCGATGCACTGCAAAATGTGCATCGGTGTATGTTTTATTTAGAATATTTATTAATCATTATTGATTGCATTATCCTTAGCGTTCTGCTCAGCAAGTCTGTTTGCTCGCTTATCAGCAAGCTCAACAATCATCTGCTGCTGAACTTTACCGTGAATCGGATAAAGAATAAATGAAACGCCGTATAGTCCTCTTGCAAGTGCAGGAAGGATACAGAATATTGCCCAGATACCATTGAGCATTTTAGGATCAGTCTGCGGAATAGCGTTACCAAGTGAGTCTGTGAGAGGAATATAGTTGATCCAGGTAAGTACCATACCTGAGAGCCAGCCGGTTACGGATGTAGCAAGCTTACCGAAATAACCTTGTACGGTAGTAACGAGTGCTTCGTTTCTGAGACCGTGCTTCCATTCCATATAGTCAAGAGCCTCAGCGGTTACAATCTGACCGCTTACAAGTAAAAGCTTGTTTGGAAGACCGCAGATTGTAAGACCGAAGATTACCCAGATTAAGTTGAGTATGTAGTTGTCATGGAACGTCTGACCAAATGGGTGATAGCCTACAAAGAACAATGTCATATAAGCAAAGAAACCAAATAATCCGGCAATAATTGATGTGGCTCTGGCACCGAATTTTTTAACCATTTTAGCTGCAAGAGGTACCATGATATAGTTTGGTATACCTGTAAAGAGACCGCAGATTGTAGCATTCATAAGAGAACCGGTATTATTAAGCCAGAAATAAGATTCTGAAGAACCGCCGACTGATTTGAACGAGTTGAAGAAATTTGCAAGAATTACAACAAATAAAGGTCGGTTGGTAAAAATGTTTTTGATGGATTCGAGTACAGAAGTTTCTTTGATTTCCTCACGGCTCATAAGCGGCACACGCTCTCTCATATTGAAAAAGCCGAATACTGAAAAAGCAGCTGCGAGAATAAGCATAAAATAAGCAAATCCGGAATAAATGCCTTTCATAGTGATTTTATCACTTAATTTAGGAAGAAGGGTAACAAGAACAGGCACAAGAGAAGGAAGCCAGGTTCCAAAAAGCTCAAAGAACTTTGTTGTGGTAATCAGATTATCTCTCTCATCGGTGTTAGGTGTGATATTGTAAATCATAAGTCCCCAAGCACCAAAATAGCTCATACCGAGACCGTAGATAATAATTGCAACCAAAGCCCAGATAACTTTCTGTGTAGCAGAAATGTCAGGTGCTGTAAACATCATTGCACCGCCCACAACCCAAAGCGGTAAAGGAATAATAAAGAACGGTCTTATACGTCCCCAACGGGTACGGGTACGGTCAATGATAAGACCTGATATGGTATCATCAACTGCATCGTAAATGGATGCAAAAAGATTTATGTTTGCATAAGCAGTTGTGTTAAGCTTAAGAAACTGAATCATAAAGAATTCTTTAAACGCATCAACAAACTGCTGCAGATTCTTCTGTCCGAAATTTACAAGCACATACGCCGCTATTTCTTTAGGTGTGAGATAGCGTTTATGTGTATAGGCAAGCTTATCCAGCTCGTCCATTTCGGTTTGAGTTAATTCATCAGTAATGATTTCTTCAGCCAAAGATATTCCCTCATTTCTTAAGACAACCTGTTAAGTACATAAAAGGTCAGTCTATGAATTATTAGTAACATATAATATACTATCATATCGGATAGTTGAAATCAATAGTTTTTTAGTTCCAAGTTTCATATTTATCCTTGTATATTTTTCCTAATGCAAACATTGTTGAATTAAACACAATTATATTTTAAATTGTATTGACAAGCGAAGAAAATAATTATAAAATAACCTAGTAATATTTTTTTGAAAGGGGTGCCGTTAATGGCAAGTACCTGTCCTAACTGCGGAAAAAAATTACGTGTCTGGGATGTAAAGGCAGAATGCTCATCTTGCGGTGTTTCAATTCCAAACTATAATTGGCAGGCGAGACTTGAGGAGGATAACATTAAGGCTGAAAAGCAGTTTGCTGTTTTTAACAGAACGATGAACAGAATTGCTTATTCTATTTACGGAACCAAGCTGCGTATCGTGCGCCTTATTCTTACATTCCTTCCGGCAATCGGATTTATTCTTCCATGGGTAACTTTAAAAAGTGATGGTGAAAGCTTTGATTTAAGTATAATATCTTTTAGCGGCAAAAAATCACTGATTGACTTTTTCTCCAGCTTTTTCGGTGATATAAATCTGTATATAACGAATATGAAGTTTGAGGGCTTCGGTGGTGCGGTTACTTTAGGTGTTGCCGGATATATACTTTTTGTTCTCAGTGCACTTTTCATTGTTGTTGCATTTTTCCTTAATATTATTATGTGTAAAAAGCCAAAGACAAAGTCGACCATTGTTTTTGATGTGCTTTCTGTAGCAGCATCTGTTGCAGCTGTTGTCTGCTTTGTAATGAGCGGTTCGCTTGCTCAGCAGTTTACTGCATTCAATTTCGGCGATTTTCCTGTTATTAACGGCAATGCTTCTGTTTCTTGGGGCTATTTTGTTGCGATTATTCTTCTTTTTGCTGCAACCGGTATCAATATTGCTGTGGCGAAAGCACCTGCAAAGAGCGATGAAACGCTTGAGGAGGAAAGACTTGCACGTAAGGCTGAAAAAGAGGAAAAAGAGCGACAGAAGCAGATTGAAAGAGAAAAGGCTAATGCCGAAGCTGAAAAGGCAGCAGCTGAAGAGGAAGCTAAGAAGGTTGAAGAAGCCAAAGCAAAGCTTGCTGCCAGAGCGAAAAAGAAAAAATAATTCTGTGTTTAGGGAGCAGGGCTTGACTTTGCTCCTTAATTAATAGTCTATATAACTTATATAAAGAGGAAGTTTCAATGAACAAGATTAAAAAGATAGCAATTGTTGCAGTATCGGTTATAGCAGTAATTTTAGTCGCCGTTCTCGTGATAATCAATGTGACGGTTTCATCTTTCAAAACTGCTACACCTGAAGAACAAATGAATCTTATGCTTCGTGTTATGCCAAAGTCTGTTGTACAGACTGTAGGTGATGAAGAGATTAAGATTTATAGAAGAGAAAATCCTGATTATAATAAGGATACAGATGAGCTTGCAAACAGGCTTCAATTTTATTTCACCGATAAGGATGGCAAAGAAGTGGTCGTTAACGGTGATGCCCTTTATGAATATAATGGTGAACAGCAGTTTTCTCCATCCGGTACTTTTATGATGAAGACCATTGAGAAGGTTGGTACAATAAGTAAAACCGTAACCATTCTGATAATTGTTATTGCGGTTTTGGCTGTTATAGGTCTTATTGTTTTTTGGTTTTTCAAATGGTCCAAAGCTCAGGATCTTGAAAAGGAAAAGAAATACGCTCATAAAAATGCCAATAAAGGAAAAAAGAAAAAATCAAAAAGAAAATAGAATTTTACACAGGGCACCGCAAAGGTGCCCTTATCTTACATAATATAAAGGTGAAATTATGAAATATGAAAAGCTGTTCACGCCTATGAAAATAGGCAGTGTGGAAATTAAAAACAGAGTTGTTATGGCACCGATGTGTATGGGCTTCGGTCAGTATAACGGCTGTGCAACAAAAAAGATGATGGATTATTATGAAGAACGTGCCAAAGGCGGTGTCGGATTAATTTTCACTGAGATTACTCGTGTAAACGATGTTACAGGTGCCTCTTCTTTTGGACAGCTTGGTATGAGCCATGATTATCAGATACCTGCTTTAAAGGAAATGGCTAGGAGAATTCATCGTCATAACTGTAAGATTATGGTTGAGCTTCATCATCCCGGCAGACAGAATCTCGGACTGATGATTGGTACAGTTCCGCTCTGTGTTGTGGGCGACAAGCTTATGGGCGAGCTTTATACCAAGATATTAACAGGTGCAGTTATACCTCCCGGAAAAAAGCTTCAGGATAAGGATATTGTTCCGCGAACAGTAGCACCAAGCAAATGCGAAAAAAGCAAAATGAGTGAAAGCGTTAACAGAGGGCTTTCAACAAAAGCTGTAAAGAAATTGATATGCGAGTTTATTGAAGGTGCGGTAAGAGTTCAAAAAGCAGGCTGCGATGGTGTTGAACTTCACGCATCACACGGTTATCTGATTCAGCAGTTTTTGTCACCGAATACGAATAAGCGTACGGATGAGTATGGCGGCAGCCTTGAAAACAGAATGAGATTTCTGACGGAAATTATTGACGGTATCAGAAAGAACTGCGGAAAGGATTTTCCGATTGTTGTACGTCTTACTGTTGATGAGATGTATGACAGAATCAGTCAGCCGGGCAAAGGCTATGGTATTGAGGAAGGTCTTAAAATGGCAAAAATCCTCAGCGATAAAGGTATTGATGCAATTGACGTTTCCTCAGCCTCTTATGATACATTTAACTATTGGCTTGAGCCGACTACCTTTGACTGCGGCTGGAGAAAGCACCTTGCTGCTAAGGTTAAAGATGTTGTTGATATTCCTGTAATTGCTGCCAATCTTATACGTTCACCAAAGCAGGCTGAGCTGCAGCTTGAGGAAGGAATACAGGATTTCATTTCTCTCGGCAGACCTCTTATTGCAGATCCGCATTGGGTAAATAAAACACAGTCAGGAAATGAAGCGTTAATTAAAAGATGTGTATGCTGCTTATATTGCTTTGAAAGTATGATGGAAAATGCATACAAATACAGTCACGGCCACTGCTCCGTGAATCCTTTTGTTGGAAGAGAAAGCACTTACCTGAAAAAGAACGGAAACGGCAGAAAGGTACTTGTTATCGGTGCAGGTCCTGCAGGTTTATCGGCTGCTGAGCTTCTGGCTAAACGTGAATTTGATGTCACTGTTATTGAAAAAGAGGATTGTGCAGGCGGCCAGCTGAATCTTGCTAAAAAGCCTCCCCATAAGGAAAAAATGGGCTGGGTATGTACAGACCTTTTGAATAATGTGAAAGAACTTGGTGTTCAGGTTGAGTTCGGTGTAAAAGCAACAAAGGATATTGTTGATACATATAAGCCTGATATCGTTGTCAATGCCACAGGCGGCAATGCAGTTTTCCCTAAACCCTTTGAGAGAGAGAATGTTACCACTGTAACTGAAATTCTTAACGGTAATATCACCCCTGAAAATAAAAAGGTTGCTGTTATCGGCTCAGGTATGACAGGTCTTGAAACAAGTGAGCTTTTGGCAGAGCAGGGCAATGAGGTTACTATTGTTGAAATGGCTGATAAAATTGCACCCGGTGCATGGTTCCAGCACGTGGATGATGCTATGCCGAAGCTTGAGTCAGCAGGTACCGTATTTATGCCCGGTCACAAGCTGCTTTCTATTAATGACAGCTCAATTGCTCTTGAGCGTATTTCTGATAAAAAGACAGTGACTGTTGATGCGGATTACGTTGTTTTGTCGCTCGGTGTAAGATCTGATACAAGCCTTTATGACGAGATAAAGAACAGTGATAATTATAAGGTCTATAACATCGGAGACAGTGATAAAATCGGAAGAATTGCAAATGCAACCGAAGCAGCTTTTCAGCTTGTTTCTTCCATTGAATAAGGCGGAATGTGACTATGTTTTCAGCAAGAGAGCATCTCAAAAAACGTTTGGAATCATTGAACGAGAAGCTCAGTGATGAGCTTGATTTTGATTTCAGCTCTGTCAGTAAAAAGATAGATACCTACGAAGAATTTGAAAAATATATTTTAAATGATTTTTTGTGTGGCAAGCAGCTTTTTTACAGAGGAGAGCGGATTAATGATCCAAACAGGCATCTGATTCCGACGATGTTCAGAAAGCCAAAGGTGCTTTTTAAAGATAACGATTTGGGTATCGTTCATATTGATTCACATTATCTGTATAATTATTATGCCGGTATGGGCAGCTTTGTTGATGTTTTCAATAAAACTATGGGAAAAGCTGATGTGGATAATATGTATGAAATATGTGCTTTTGCACAGCATTACTGTGATTTTTCACCGCTTATAGATTTTACAAAAAGTCTTTATCCGTCACTATCCTTTGCTCTTAAGGACAGAACTGAATTTGATGATGACATTATTCTCTATGTTCTGGAGCTTAAGGATTTTAATGATTATACAAATGATATCAGCGTGGCAAATCAGTGGCTCAAGGATTTCAGTGTTTATGTCAGCTGTATTAAGGAAGATGATATAAAAAAGGCAGTTAAGGATATCTTTGCAAATAAGCATATTCTGCCGATGCCTGATGATTTCAGAAAGCATCTTGAGCATATCGGTTCCAAGCCGGTTCCCAAAGCCAAGCTGATAGATGTGCCAACAAATACAAGGATGAAATTCCAGCAGGGTGTATTTTTGCTTTTAACTGATTTTCATCTGTTTAATGTAACTTATTTTACCAAGAATATACGTGAGCAGTTTTCCATTACTAAATATATCATCAGCAAGGATATCTGCCCTGATATTCTTGATATGATAAATCGTAATGCTTCCTGGTATTCCTATAAATATCTTATGGATGTTGAGGGTGCATTTAAAAAAGCTATTGAAAATGAAAAGGAATAAATAGCTTTAACATAATGAATAATAAATAATTAAGTTATTGGGAGGAATTCTTTTGGACATACCATTATGGTGTCAGATTTTATTACAGATTGTTCTTATTGCAATTAACGCAATTTTTGCCAGTGCAGAGATAGCTATTGTCTCAATGAATGAACTGAAACTTGAAAAAATGGCGGAAGAGGGAAACAAGCGTGCGAAAAGACTTATGAAACTTACTTCAAAGCCGGCAGGATTTTTAGCTACCATTCAGGTTGCGATTACACTGTCAGGATTTTTGGGAAGTGCTTTTGCTGCTGACAATTTTTCTGAGATACTTGTTGATTGGCTGCTTTCTTTAGGTGTGAAAATAAATGCCTCAACACTTGATACAATTGCAGTTGTTGTTATTACGCTTATTCTTTCCTATTTAACACTTGTTTTCGGTGAGCTTGTTCCAAAGCGTTTTGCGATGAAGAAAACGGAGCAGATTGCACTCGGTCTTTCAGGTCTCATTTATGTGATGTCAAAGCTGTTTACACCTATTGTGTGGCTCCTTACTGCGTCTACTAATATTGTTTTGCGTATTTTCCGTATTGATCCGAATTCAAATGATGAAGAGGTTTCTGAAGAGGAAATACGTATGCTTGTTGATATGGGCAGTCAGAAGGGGATCATAGATAAAAATGAGCAGAAACTGATTGTCAATGTGTTTGAATTTGATGACAAGGATGCAGGTGAATTTTCAACCCACAGAAAGGAAATACTCGCTTTAAATCTTGATGAGGATGTTGAGTGCTGGGAAAAGATTATTTCCGCAAGCACCCACAGTATGTATCCTGTTTATAAGAATTCAATTGACAATGTGGTTGCTGTTCTTGATTCCAAAAAGTTTTTCAGAATTAAGAGTAAAACACGTGATGCTGTTCTGAATGAAGCATTTGTTCAGCCGGTGTATGTTCCTGAAACAATGAAAATTGATATGCTTTTTGACCTTATGCAGAAAAGCCATAATCATTTTGCAGTTGTTCTTGATGAATATGGCGGAACAGTCGGAATCATTACTATGAATGATTTGCTGGAGCAGCTTGTGGGTGACCTTGATAATGATAAGGTGATTGGTGACGCTCAGCCTGATGTTGTCAGTCTTACAGATAAATCGTGGAAAATCAAAGGTTGTGTATCTCTGGATGAAGTAGCTGCTTTGACAAAAACAGATTTGCCTGTTGACACCTATGAAACCCTCAGCGGATATATTTTTGGTCTTTATTGTAAAATACCAAGTGACGGAACAAAGTTTACTGTTGAAACATTGGAGCTTGATATCAGAGTTCTTGATGTGAAAAATCACACAGTATCCTCCTGCATTGTTACCAGAAAACAAGAGAATAATAATTAAACATAAACAAAGAAAAGGTCTGTATCAAACGATACAGACCTTTTTATATAGTTTAGCGAACTGAATATCTCAGGTGCGCAGCAGTTATAAAAGAGCAGATTTTAGGTTAGACAAGACAAAAAGCGTAGGTATACTGACGTATGCCGAGCATTTTTAACGCAGTATAAGCTTAAATCTGCCTTTTATAACCTATTGCTATTCAGTTTGCTAAACTATACTTAGATGATTTGCTATTTCTCAATAACAGAAACCGGTGTGAAGCCGGCTTCTGTAACAGCTGCTTTTAATACCTCGTCAGCTACGCTGTCACTGAGTTTTACTGTTGCAGTTTTTTTCTTTAAATCAACCTTAGCTGCTTTAACACCGTCAAGCTTTTCCAGTGCTGATTTGACTGCTGCAACGCAGTGCTCACAAGACATTCCTTCAACTGAAATGATTTTTTTCATTTTACTGTACCTCCGTATTTTTTATTTGAATCTTCTGAGTCTTAATGCATTCAAAACAACTGTAACAGAGCTTAAGCTCATACAGGCAGCGGCAATCATAGGATTCAGCGTCCAGCCGAATATTCCGTAAAATACACCTGCTGCAAGAGGGATTCCCAAACAGTTGTAGAAAAATGCCCAGAAAAGATTTTCTCTGATATTTTTAAGTGTTTTCTTTGACAATCTTATTGCCTTTGAAACATCTGAAAGCTTGTCGGAAACAAGCACAACATCTGCCGATTCAATGGCTATATCCGATCCTGCACCGATTGCAATGCCCACATCTGCACGAGTGAGGGCAGGGGAGTCGTTGATTCCGTCACCGACCATAGCAACCGTTTTGCCGTTGTCAATAAGCTCACGTATTTTTTCTTCCTTATCATCAGGCAGTGCCGAAGCGATGAAATTTTTGATTCCTGCCTGCTGGGTTATGGCATAAGCTGTCAGCTCATTGTCACCGGTAATCATAATTGTATCGGCATTGATGCTTTCAATGGTTTCCTTTGCATCATCTTTGATTTTGTCAGCCACTGCAACTGTACATAAGTATTCATCATCACAGGTGAATATAATAGGTGTTTTACCGCTGTAAGAATATTCGTTGTCGCTGAAACCGGTGAGCTTTTCATTACCTGCCTTGTAGGTTTTTCCGTCAATCGTGGCAGTGATTCCTTTTCCTATAAGGTATTCACTGCTTTCTATATCAAGAAGCTTGGCATTGTTTTCCTTACAGAATTTACAGATTGCCGCAGACAATGGGTGATCAGATATGTTTTCAATCGTATAAATGACATCAAGATACTGTTTGTCTGTAACATCAGTTACAAACATTTCACCCTTTGTGATTGTACCGGTTTTGTCAAAAACAATTGTGTTGCACTTTCCGAGATTTTCAAGTGCTGCTGCATCTTTGAAGAGTATGCCGTTTTCAGCGCCCTTTCCTGTACCTATCATAATCGCACAAGGTGTTGCAAGTCCGAGTGCACACGGACAGCTTATTACCAATACGGAAACGCCGATTGAAAATGCAAATTCAAAACCCTTGCCGATAATCAGCCAGACAATGAAAGCGATAACAGCAATCGCAATTACAACAGGAACAAAGATGGATGCAATTTTATCAGCGAGTCTCTGCGCAGGTGCTTTAGATGAGGATGCATCCTCGACAAGTGCAATGATTCTTGACAGTGTTGAGTCCTCTCCGACCTGAGTCGCTTTGAAAATAAAATTACCATTTTTGTTGACAGTTCCGCTTATTACCTTATCTCCTGCAGATAAATCAACGGGTACACTTTCACCGGTAACTGCACTCTGATCTATTGAGCCTGCTCCTTCAGTGATAACACCATCTACAGCGATTCTCATACCAGGCTTAACTACAACAAGATCATTTTCCTGTATCAGCGATGATTCTATTTCTGTTTCAGCACCGTCCTTCAGGATTATGCTTTTTTCAGGTACCAGGTCTATGAGTGAATTAATGGCGTCCTTTGTTTTGCCCTTGCTCAGGGTTTCAAGGAATTTGCCGACCGTTATCAGTGCCAGTATCATTCCTGCTGACTCAAAATACAGATGATGATTTTCAAATGCAAACATAGATACCAGACTGTAAATCAGTGAGGCTCCTGAGCCAACCGCAACCAAGCTGTCCATATTCGGATTCAGCTTGACAAGTGCAGAAAAACCATTGGTGAAGAATTTTCTGTTGACAATCAGAATCGGAATAAGGAAAATCAGCTGTCCTATGGCGTTGGGCATATGTTCCCCAAGTATCCATGGAAGCGTGTAACCGAGCATATGCGCCATAGAGAGATACATAAGCGGAACAAGGAAAATAAGGGAGGTGATTACACGCTTTTTCATTTCCTTAATCTCTTTGGTGTTTTCAGATTTCTTCAGTTTGAATGGCTCGCAGCCGTAGCCTGCATTTTTTACGGCGTTGATTATTTCATCGGTTTCACATTCATATTCTGCAACCATTGTTCCTGCAAGCAGATTAACAGCTACCTCTTTGCTTAAAGGTGTTACTGCTTTTTCAACCCTTGCAGAGCAGGCAGCACAGCTCATACCTGTTACTAAAAATTTTTGTTTCATTTATAATATAATAAGCTCCTTTGTTATTTTTGAAAGATTTTCTCTGCCTCTTGGAGAAATGTAAAGCAAATCCTCAATTCTTATACCGAATTTGTCAGGGATATATATACCCGGCTCAATTGACGTAACATTTCCAACCTCAAAGGTGTCCTTGCTTTTTGGAGATGCATTATAGCCCTCGTGTATATCAAGACCAACACCGTGCCCTAAGCTGTGGCGAAAATATTTTGCCATATCCTGTTTTTCAAGTACATCATATGATGCTTTGTAAACATCAGCACATTTTACACCGCTGTTAAGTGCTTTTATACCTGCCAGCTGTGCTTTTAAAACAAGGTTATACGCTTCAATCATTTCATCTGTAGCATGCCCCACTGCAACCGTTCTCGTCATATCCGAATGGTATCCGCTGCAGGTTGCACCAAAATCAAACAGAACAAAATCACCGTCTTTAATCTTTCTGTCAGATGGTACACCATGAGGCATGGATGTATGGCTGCCTGCCAGAAGAATCGTATCAAAGCTTACTCCGTCTGAGCCGTTTTTTGCCATAATATAATCGAAAAGGGCAGCCAGCTCCTTTTCTGTTTTTCCTGCCTTTACCTCAGGCAAAAGCTCGAGAAAAGATTTTTCAGCAATATTATTTGCGTCCTTAATTAAATTTATTTCCTCAATATCCTTAACATTTCTTAACTGCATAAATTGATTATCGAGAGGGATAAATTCGGTATCGGTTAAAAGCTGTGTGTATTTTTCATACTGCATAAAAGAAATTGTTTCATTTTCAAAAAGAATTCTTTTGATGCTGTGTTTATCAGCTATTTTTTTTACTTCATCAGCAAAAGTACTGCTGATTTCGATAACTGAAAGTCCTGTTTTTTTGGAATGACATATAGCTGTTTCCGTGTATCTGGAGTCTACTATGTGGTAGCCGTCGCCACAGGCAGTGAAAACTACAACACCCTCACTTGGCGAAAAGCCGCAGGCATAATGCATATTGCTTTCGTTAAGCAATATGACCGCATCTGCATTACTTTCTTTTATAAGCTGAGCTATTTTTTCAATGTGCATATCAATCAAATTCCTATCTTTTTTATAGGAATATTATAACAGTAATCTAAAACTATGTCAATACTTTATTGACAATTTTAAATTGATGTTATAATATGGCAATATAAAAAATAAATTATTAAATTATTCTGGGAGAAAATATTTCAATTATGGAAAAATATCTTATTAATCCGAATCAGAAAATAAGTAAAATAAATAAAGATATTTACGGACATTTTGCAGAGCATCTCGGAAGATGTATTTATGACGGAATTTTTGTTGGTAAGGATTCAAAAATTCCTAATGTGAACGGTATGAGATGTGATGTTGTAAACGCACTTAAGGATATGGGTATTCCTGTTCTCAGATGGCCGGGAGGCTGTTTTGCGGATGAGTATCACTGGAAAGATGGCATCGGTCCGAAAGAGAACAGAAAGAAAATGATAAACACCCATTGGGGCGGAGTTGTTGAGGATAATTCCTTTGGTACGCACGAATATTTTGAACTCTGCCGTCAGCTTGGCTGCGATACATATATCAACGGAAATGTCGGCTCAGGCACTGTGGTTGAAATGAGTGAATGGGTTGAGTATATGACCTTTGACGGCGTCTCTCCAATGGCTGAGCTTCGCAGAAAAAACGGACAGGATAAAGCCTGGAAGGTCAAGTATTTCGGAGTGGGCAACGAATCCTGGGGGTGCGGAGGACATATGGACCCTGAATATTATGGTTGCCTTTATAAGCGATATAATACATATGTCAGAGATTATAACTCTGACAATAAAATTATGAGAATTGCCTGCGGTCCCAATGTTGATGATTATCACTGGACGAAAGAGGTAATGGACAAGGTTAAGCATCACGCAAAGGGGATAGCGCTTCATTATTATACTTTGCCTAATGATAATTGGGATAATAAGGGCTCTTCGACTGAATTCAATACCAACGATTATTACAGAACAATCTGTAAGGCATACCGCATGGAGGAGCTTATAAATAATCATATAGCTGTTATGAATGCTGTGAATCCTCAGCAGTGGGTACAGCTTGTTGTGGATGAGTGGGGTACCTGGTATGATGTTGAGCCGGGAACAAATCCAGGATTCCTTTATCAGCAGAACACAATGCGTGACGCAATTGTAGCAGCACTTACGCTTAATATTTTCAATAAGCATTCTGACAGAATCATTATGGCAAATATCGCCCAGACAGTAAATGTGCTTCAGGCTGTTATTCTGACAGAAGCGGATAAAATGGTGCTTACACCGACATATCACGTATTCAAAATGTATAAGGATCATCAGGATAACACTCTTATTGGTTCATATCTTACTACGGATAATATTGAGTCAAAAGAAATTAAGAGAAGCTGTCCTCAGCTTATTGAGTCCGCTTCAGTTGATGAAAACGGTATTATTTATTCAACTGTAACAAATGTTTCTGCCACAAAGGCTTCAAAGATAAAATGTCAGATTGCAGATACAAGGGTAAAGAGTATTAAGGCGGAAATACTTTTTGGTGACATACATTCTAAAAATGATTTTGATAATGCGGATTCGGTCAAGACGGTTGAGTTTACTGATTTTAAAAAGCATTCAGACGGTTTCACTGCAAATATTCCACCATGCAGTGTTGTTAAATTTATCATTGAGTGATGAATCATCCGTGTAAGAAATGCCTGCTCCTTGAGGCAGGAGAGCAAAAATCCTTTGAGACAGTAAGGGATTATATTTCAAATCTCAGTGATGATTTGAAAATAGGTGATGACGCATATAGGGACAGGCTGCGTAAATGCAGGGAATGCGATTATCTTATTTCCGGTATGTGCCTTAAATGCGGCTGTTATGTTGAAATCAGAGCAGTGCTCAAGGATAAGCAGTGCCCCGATTTTGAAAACAGGAAGTGGTAGTGAAGGGAGAATGGTTTTGGCAGATTTAAGCAGAGAGGGACACAGACAGCGCCTGAGGGAACAATATTTGTCCGGTGGTATGGATAATGCACCTGATCATAATTTGCTTGAATTGTTCCTTTCCATTGTGATACCAAGACGTGATGTGAAGGAATTGTCCTATGATTTAATCAATCAATTTGGCTCACTGGAGGGTGTACTTAACGCTGAACCTCAGGATTTAATGAATGTAAAAGGTGTAGGCGAGTCAACAGCTGTTGCGATTTCTTCAATCAAAAAGTTTAATGACAGGGTAATTCATAACCGTAACAAAAATATTACACATATAATAACGATTGAGGATGCAAAAAAATATTTTATCAACGAGCTTTGCAATGAAACAGTTGAAAAAATAGTTCAGGTAAATACGAAAAATAATGGTAAAATTATAAATAAGCATATTGTTGGCTCAGGTACGGCAAACTGCTGCGATGTTGACGTTGAGCGTATTCTTCAGAATGCAATGAGGGACAAGTCAGCCTATGTTTTTCTCGCACATAATCATCCTGACGGTGAGGCATATGCATCAGCAAATGATATTGATTTTACGTTCAGGCTGAAACGTATAATGGATTCTATGACTTTCAAATTAGTTGATCATATTATTGTTGCAGGGGAGCAGGCTGAGCCTATTATACATGCTGAGCTGTTTGAAAAGTATTTTAAAGAAAAGAAATCATAACTGAATTTATATCATTATTATTGCACATAATGATGGTATGAGATTTTTTAATGGTTTAAATAAGTTACAGACAGCATCAATTTTTCCGTTTCTTTTTTGTTCGGCTTTTATCGTAATAGCAGAGATATTGCTTCTTATCGGAAATCATATTTTATCCGACAGTGCAATTGTTTTTGAGAATTTTGCTGAGCTTCTTTATAATCTTTTGGGGTATGTTTTCTGTTATTTCATTACCTTACAGCTGACAAACGGAAAGAATTCCTTTAAAGCATTCTGGAGTGTGCTCTGTCTTGCTGTTTTCACTACGGCAGCAGGTGCGTTTTATGGTAATGGCACAGTATATTTTTCAGGAATTGTTATAGCACTTTTATGCTCTTTCCTGTTTAACAGATTTGATAAGGTATTGGCATTATCCTCCACAATGATTTGCGCCATTCTATTTGGTATTCTGTTCGGATTTCTGATCGATTATTTTGATAACTTTGTGATGTGGCTATCTGAGCGTGCATCCGGTAAAGGTTATTTTTCACCTGTGCTTTTCAGTATATTTGATACTATTTTTTCCTTGTTCGGAATAGATACTTTTAAGGAAATGTTCTTTTATAAAAGCTACGGTGGCTCAGTTATGTATTCAGGTGAAATCATAACAGGTGCGAAGGACTTGTTCAGTGCAGGCTATACCGGTAATCTTGTTTCAGGCTATCTGTCAGGGCATTATTTTCTGCTGTTTGCACTGCTTGGCATAGCACTGTCTTTGCTTTCAAATTTAAAGGGTGCTCAGAAATATGCTTTGATTGCTGTTACTGTCGGTGCTGTTTTAAGCGGTAACATAAGTATTATGCTTTTATTCTTATTTTTTGAAAGTCCGTTTTTATTTATATCTGTTTTATTTATCGGTGCACTGTCCTATCTTTCGGCATTTATTCTGAATTTAGGTGTGGGGTATATTTTCAACGGCGGAATTGCTGAAATGATTTTGTATATGGATAACGCGGTGTATCTGCTTGCAGGCGGAATGGTTTTCGTAGCTATAGGCTATTTCGTGTATAAACTCATATACGAAAAGCACGGCATAACAGATTGTATGAATATATATATCCCTGCAAGGCTTAATACATTTGTCAAAGCATTAGGCGGGATCAGCAATATTATAAGATATAAAGAAAATGCTTTGGAGGTCAGGAATCCAAAGCTTATTGATACAGTATTGATAAATTGTGAAATTAAAGAAAATTTAGTCATATCAGATGATGAAAGATTTTCAGAGCTTAAGGAGTATTTATGATGAATGTAAGAGATGAGCTGTTTAATCATCAGGATATAGGTTATAAGAATTTCCATTCAAAGCTGATACCGAATGTTCCTGCTGATGAGATTATCGGCGTGCGTGTGCCTGTTTTACGAAAAATTGCAAAGCAGGCACTTAAGGAAAATGCTGATGTGGGTTCGGAATATTACGAAGAAAAAATGTTAAGAGGTTTTATGGCAGGCTACAGAAAATGCAGTATTGACGAGCATCTTAAGGAGCTTGCGGAATTTATCCCATTTATTGATAACTGGGCAGTATGTGACTGCTCCTGCTCAACCTTTAAGTTTACCGAGCAGAACAGGGAAGAGGTATGGGAATTTATTCAGCCTTACCTGTCAGGCAATGAATACGATATCCGTTTTGCAGTTGTTATAATAATGGATTATTATCTGACCGATGAATATATTGACCGCGCAATTGATATACTTTTTTCAATAAAGTCTGATTTATACTATGTAAATATGGCAGTGGCATGGGCAGTATCGGTTGCATATGTGAAATATGAAAATAAGATTTTGCCTTTACTTGAAAGCAAAACACTTCCTGACTGGGTACATAATAAAGCAATACAGAAAATCTGCGAATCCTACAGAGTTGAAAAGGATAAAAAGAGCTATTTAAGAACACTTAAAGTGTAAATTGAAAGGAGACGATAGGGCATAAAACCGTATCGTCTCCTTTATCATATACATTTATATTTATCCGATATGTTCAAGCTTTGATGCTTCCGATGCAACGCCGAGCAAAGCGGCATCACTGCCGAGTTTCGAGCGCACAATGTTCACATCTCTAAAATTTTCCATAATCAGGTTATAAATTTTTCTGTCAATTAAATCTATAACATAATCCTCGTTCATAATACCACCGCCAAGAACAATGAGAGGCGGATTGAAAATATAGATAATATTTATTAAGCCGATAATCATTTCATCAATCCACTGGTCGATAACGGAACGGATTTCAGGCTTGGTAAAGTTTTCCTTTTCAAATATTTCGAAGGCGTTAAGATTTGTGGAGTTCCTTTTATTTACACTTTCAAGCAAAGCTCTTGTTGATGCATAGCATTCATAACAGCCTTCACCTCCGCAGGTGCACTGCTTTCCGCCTGCGTGAGTAATCATATGTCCGAATTCACCGGCTGATGATCCCATTCCTTTATAAAGTTTGTTGTCAAGGAATAGCGCACCTCCGATTCCTGTTCCGTAAGTCAGTGCCATAAAATCGGATTTTCCCTTAGCAGCTCCAAATCTTGCTTCACCCATAGCAAAGGCGTTTACGTCATTTTCAACAAATGTCGGTATGCCGGTTTTGTTTTCGATTATTTTTTTTACCATCATTCCTGTGTAATAAGGTATGTTATCTGTTGAATAAACAACAATACCGTTTTCACTGTCAACCTGACCGGCAGTTGAGATACCTATTCTGTCAATATTATCATATTGTTCGATTATGGATAGGATTTTCAATACAAGCTCCTGACCGCCCTTCTGTGCTTCTGTAGGGATAGTATGCTTGTCGCTGAGAACAAATTTTTCATTGCATAATGCATATTTAATATTTGTTCCGCCAATGTCAAATGTAAGTATTCTCATGATTTACCTCCGGTAAAAAAACAATTATAAAATTATTATATCAATTTTATATTGGAAATTCAATACTTATTGAAAAATGTTATTGTTTGTGTTAGAATTATGTTAATAATTATTTGAGGTATAGTTTTATGGAAGAAGAAATGAAAAAGGATGTCCTTGACAGTCCTCTTGTTGTACATAAAAAAGATGATGCATCATTTCAGGAAACAGCCAATGAAGTTACAATGAGTGCTACGCATACTGATGAGGAATCAGCAGATACGCCTACTCTTGAGCGTCATCGTTTTAAAAAGAAGAAAAAGAAGAGTAAAGCGCCCTATGTTATTCTTGCTCTTGCAGCAATTGCTGCAGCAGTAATCTGCGTGCTTGTATATAATGATGTCATTCCGATTGGCAAGCCTGAAACGACTGCCACAACCAAAAAGTCCTATACGACACAGCAGGTTAATGAGTTTGAAGGAATTATAACCGTTAAGGGTACTTATATTTTCTTTGAGGGAACTGAGGTAGACGGCTTGAGAGGGCTTGAAAAGGAAATTAAATATCTTGAAAAAGGCACAAAGTTTGTTGTTCAGGATGAAAATGCAGACAGCAATTTTCTTAATTTTAATGTTCTTTCTCTGCTCAGTCAGTATTCTATAGATTATGAGATTAAGCATATTGTTTCTTCAGGACTCATAGCTGAGTATGAAAAAATGAGCACGACTACATCTGCAGCTAAAAAGACTGAAAAACAGAGTGACAATAAACCTACTTCATCTGCTGCCACAGAAAAACAGACAGGAAATCAATAATGCTTGACTTAATTCATTATATTAATCTTGATGAAAATTTAAAACAAAAAGTAATTGACCTTGCCCATAAGGACAGGGTCAATATTATGCTGCTTGCCGATAAATGTAAGAATGGTAATTTTTCGTCACTCGCTTTGAAAAGTGATTTGACACGTCTTGCAGTTATGATTGAATGTTTAGGATATACCTTTGAAAAATTCAAGCAATACTCGATTGATGAAAAAATATTTTCAGACACTGTTGACGATATCCGCATCTGGTGTGAAAATAACGGCAATAAAGGTCTGAAGAATTATAATTGGATAAAAAATCATATATCCTTTGAGCTTTTTAAAATCGGTCGGCTTCAATATCAGTTTGTTACAATTAAAAATAAACTGCTCAAATATGATTTGCTGCCCTTTGATTACGGTGAAAAGGTTATCTATGTTCATATACCGCAGGGTAAAAGGCTGGCGTATTCCGATTGTGTTCAGTCGCTTAAATGTGCAAAAGAATTTTTTGAAAAGTATTTCCCTGATTATAAGTACAGATTTTTCTTTTGTGAGAGCTGGCTGTTATACGGAGATAATCAGAAGTTTATGATGCCTCAAAGCAATATACTTCTCTTTTCCTCTCTGTTTCACATTGCATATTCTATTGACGCTGACAGTCAGGCGATTGAAAGAATTTTCGGTAAAAGACATATAAATAAGAAAAAATATAAAGAAAATACCACCCTTCAGAAAAATGCGAAGAAGCATCTTCTGAACGGCGGTAAGCTTGGTATCGGTATTGGTTTTATTGATAAGGAATCCATTTGATTACATATTCTGATAAAAGCTTACGGCAAGCCTGTCACATCGTTCGTTGTATGGGTGACCATTGTGCCCCTTTACCCAATTGAAAGTGACCTCATGATTTTCAAGAAGCGGGAGAAGCTGTTCCCATAGATCAACATTGAGCGCAGGCTTTTTATCGGATTTTATCCAGCCTTTTTTCTTCCAGCCGTAAACCCAGCCTTTTGTAACGGCGTCGCAGACGTATTTTGAATCTGTAGTAAGTGTTACATTACACACTTCTTTTAACTGTTTTAATGCTTCAATGACGGCAGTGAGCTCCATTCTGTTATTGGTGGTATCAGCACTTCCACCTGAGATTTCTTTTTCATTTCCCTTATATACAAGTACAGCACCCCAGCCGCCCTTTCCGGGATTGCCGCTGCAGGCACCGTCTGTGTAGATATTTATTTCTTTCATATTACTTTCCTTTAAATTTTATTTTTTAGAAATTAAACATATTTTACCACTAAAATTGGTAATAATCAATATGTGACGTAATAAAGCTATTCAGGTTGCTTACTTGACAAGTGGGAGATTATGCCTTATTATATGATATAATTAATATGTACGGAAAAAATTTATTTTTTATGGAGGTTATTAAATGACAAATCAAAATAGGCAGGGCAGTAAGAACGCATATGGAAAACGGAATTCCAAAAAGCGTTATGTAACTTACCGCAAAGCCTCAAACAGAAAAACTCTTCAGCCACCGAAGACTAAGGAGTCTGTTCGTATTGCTTTTCTCGGCGGTATGAATGAAATAGGAAAGAATATGACCGTTTATGAATACGGTGATGATATGTTTATCGTTGACTGCGGTCTTGCTTTTCCTGATTCTGATTTACCTGGTGTTGATATCGTAATACCAGATTTTTCTTATGTTGAACATAATGCTTCAAAAATCAGGGGTGTTATAATTACGCACGGACACGAGGACCATATAGGCGGTCTTGCGTATCTTTTGAAAAAGGTTAATATTCCGATTTATGCAACGAAACTTACAATAGGTCTTATCAGAGGCAAGCTCGAGGAGCATAATCTTGTGCATTCCGTAAAACTTGTGGAGATTAAGGCGAGAGACAATATTACACTCGGCAGCTTTAATATTGAAATGATACATGTAAATCATTCTATCCCTGATGCAGTGGGGCTTGCTATTCGCTGTCCTGCCGGTGTTATTATTCAGACGGGTGACTTTAAAATTGACACAACACCTGTTGACGGCGATATGATTGATCTTCCGAGATTTGCGGAATATGGAAAAAAGGGTGTACTTGCACTTCTTTCTGACTCTACTAATGCAGAACGTCCCGGATATACAATGAGTGAAAAATTGGTCGGTGAATCATTTGAACTGCTGTTCAGGAAAGCGAAAAACAAGAGAATTGTTGTTGCTACCTTTGCTTCAAATATTCATAGGGTTCAGCAGATTATTGATGTTGCTCAGTCTCGCGGCAGAAAGGTTGCAGTGATAGGCAGAAGCCTTGAAAACCTTGTAAATGTCGGCAGTGAGCTTGGTTATCTTAATGTTCCTCAGGGTTTGCTGATTGATATTAATCTTATCAGAAATTATCCTGATGATAAGCTTGTAATAATCACAACAGGCTCTCAGGGCGAGCCAATGTCAGCACTTACAAAAATGGCATTCGGAGAGCATCGTAAGGTCAGCCTTACACCGAATGATTACGTAATCATATCTGCAACACCGATTCCCGGCAATGAAAAAATGGTCGGCAATGTTGTCAATGAACTTATGAAACGCGGTGTGGAGGTTATATATGAAAGAATGTATGATGTCCATGTTTCAGGTCATGCCTGTCAGGAAGAGCTTAAGCTTATGATGGGTCTTGTAGAGCCAAAATATTTTCTTCCTGTTCACGGTGAGCAGAAGCATCTTCAGAGACACGCTTCACTCGGTACAGCAATGGGCATTGATGAAAAAAATATTTATATCGGCAATATCGGTGACAGGATTGAGCTTTCCGATGATGGCATTAAATATCTTAACACGGTAACAGCAGGTGCTGTTTATGTTGACGGTATCGGTGTAGGTGATGTCGGCAATATCGTTCTTAATGACAGAAAGCATTTGTCAAAGGATGGTATTATCATTGTTGTAGCTACAATTGACAGCAGCAGCGGTTATATTGTCAGCGGCCCTGATATTGTTTCAAGAGGCTTTGTTTATGTGAGAGAAAATGAGGCTCTTATGAACAGTGCAAGGGATCTTGCGTGCCGTGTAATAGATGAATGTTATGATAATAGATTTCACGACTGGAATTCAGTTAAAACGAGATTGCGTGACGAGCTGTCAAGAATGATGTATGAAAAAACAAAGCGCAGTCCGATGATACTGCCTATTTTTATGGAAATATAAAATTAAGAGGAGGATAACACGATGAAAGTAATTCTGAAACAGGATGTTAAAAGTCTTGGTAAAAAGGGTGATCTTGTAAATGCTTCAGACGGATATGCAAGAAATTTCCTTTTCCCCAAAGGCTTGGCTATTGAGGCGAATGCTTCTGCTATGAATGAATTTAATAATAAAGAATCTGCTAAAAAATTCCACAAGGCTGAGGAAATAAAGGCAGCACAGCAGATTGCCGATAAGCTTTCAGGAAAGACCTTTTCACTAAAAGCAAAAGCAGGTGCAAACGGCAAGCTGTTTGGATCCGTTACATCAAAGGATGTTGCAGCTAAGATTAAAACCGATTTGAATATTGATGTTGATAAGCGTAAAATTGTCATGGAAGATATGAAGGCTTTCGGAACAGTTGAGGCTGAAATTAAAGTATATCAGGGCATCAGTGCAAAGGTATTTGTTCAGGTGTCAGAGGCTTAAGCCTATATTTTATGAAAGGAAATACAGAAATCTTTTGGTTTTCTGTTAACATAAGCTATGGCTGAAATGAATTTGGCATCAGGTACAATGCCTGTTAATTATGATGCAGAGCAGTCTATTCTCGGCTGTGTGCTGATTGATGCAGATTGTATGGAAGAATGCGTTGCTGAGATTAATGCGGATTATTTCTATTTTCCTCAGCATCGTGCAATATTCAGTGCAATGATGCTTATGTATTCAAAGTCAAGAGCAATTGATCCTGTAATTATCGTTGATACGCTTACTAAAACAGGCCAGTATGATACTTCAGGCGGAAGAGAATATCTCTTACAGCTCCAGCAGGCAGTTCCGTCAGCAGTAAACATCAGTGAATATATAAAGATTGTCAAAGAACAATATTATCTGCGTACGCTTATTGATATATCAAATGAAATTATCGGACAGGCCTCAAGCGGTGAGGCAGAGGCTTCCGTTATCCTTGATAATGCCGAGCAGCTGATTTATAATGTTCGTCAGGGCAAGGAGAAAAACGGACCTACCAAGATAAGCGAAGTTATTGTAAACGATGTATATAATAAGCTTGCTCAGATTACAGGTGAGGATAAAGAGAAGTACAAAGGTATTCCGTCAGGCTTTGGTATGCTTGATAAATATCTTACAGGTCTTAATAAATCAGATCTTATTCTTATCGGTGCACGTCCTGCTATGGGTAAAACCAGTTTTGCTCTGAACCTTGCACAGAATATATCAATGGGTGCGAGAAAAAAATGCATTGTGTTCAGTCTTGAGATGACAAAGGAACAGCTGGCTGAAAGATTGCTTTCAGCGCAGGCAGGTGTTGAGTCTCAGAAGCTGAAAACAGGCGAGCTCACCAACGATGAATGGGTAAGACTTGGTAATGCTGCCGGACAGTTTAACGATGTTGAGCTTTATCTTGATGATACATCGTCAATTACTGTTCCTGAAATCAAATCACGTATAAGAAGAATGAAAAATGTAGATGCTATTATTATTGACTATCTCGGTCTTATTTCATCAGCATCTAAGAAGGAAAACCGTGTTCAGGAGGTTTCCGAAATCACAAGACAGCTTAAAATGATGGCAAAGGATCTGAATATTCCTGTTATTTGCTGTGCCCAGCTTTCTCGTGGTACTGAGGGTCATGGCAAAAACCATAAGCCGCAGCTTGCGGATTTACGTGAATCAGGCTCAATCGAGCAGGATGCTGATATCGTTCTTTTCCTTTATCGTGAGGATTATTACAGAAATGATGTGGCTGAGGATAAGCAGGATGATATTGACGCCAATAAAACTGAGCTGATTGTGGCAAAGAATCGTCACGGTGCGACCGGATCAATTGAAATGACCTTTGATAAGGAGTTTACACGCTTCAGGTCAATTGATAAATCACATTATGAATAATAAAGTTTATAATACAATTTGCAGTACAATAGAAAAATATAATATGCTGTCGGCAGGGGATAAGGTGCTTGTTGCCGTATCAGGCGGTGCGGATTCCATGCTGCTGCTCCATTTTATGCTTTCTGCCGCTGAAAAATATAATATTACGGTTGCTGCAGCTCATGTTGAGCACGGAATCAGAGGACAGGAATCTATTGAGGATGCTGAATTTGTTGAGAATTTCTGCAAAGAGCATTCTATTGAATATCATCAGCTTTCAATTGATGCGGTTCGTGAAGCCGAAACAGTAAAATTGGGTGTTGAGGAATATTCACGTCGTCGGCGATATGAATTTTTTGATTCTGTATCCTGCAGCAAAATTGCGACTGCTCATAATCTTTCGGATAATGTTGAAACATTAATCTTCAGATTGGCACGCGGTACAGGCTTAAAGGGTGTTTGCGGAATACCTCCTGTAAGAGGAAAAATTATAAGACCTCTTATTGAGCTTTCATCTGATGAAATAAGGGCTTTTTGTTCTGAAAATCATATTCTTTACAGAACGGACAGCACGAATGAAAGCAATGAATATTCCCGAAATTATATACGTAATATTATTGTTCCTGAACTTGAAAAGCTGAATTCGGACTTTGAAAGGGCTTCACAAGCCTTTATTTCGGATATGAATGAGGATGCTGCTTTTATTGAAAAAACTGTTCATACTGCCTATAATGAAGTGTGCATTGATGATAAGCTCAGTCTTGAGATGCTGTGCAAATATGATATTGCAATTATCAAAAGAATTATTTTAAAATATTTTTCAGATTATGGTATAACACTTGACAGAGTTCATCTGAACAAAGTGTTAGGATTGATTGGCAAAACCGGGAAAGAACAGATTTCAGGAAACCTTTTCGCTGTTTGTGATAAAAAATATCTGAGATTTGCTGATTTTACTGCAAGAGAAAATGATTTCTCTTTTGTGTCGAAAGTTTTAAAAATTTCTGAATTTGATTTAAAAGGTGTTGATTTTTACTGTGACTGTGATAAAATTATCGGAAAAGTGAGAATTCGTACACGTCAGGCAGGGGATAGCATCAGTCCTGCCGGTCGCGGATGTACCAAAACATTGAAAAAGCTATTTAATGAAATGAAAATACCACAGGAGATACGCGATTCTGTCAGCATTGCTGCTGACGATGAGGGTGTAATCGGTGTTATTGGATACTGTGTTGATGAAAGAGTAAAGGTTTCTTCTGATACACAGAATATATATTGTCTGTTAAGACTTCCTTCGGAGGATTTAATTAATGAATAATATGGCAAAGAATTGGAAATCTATTTTAATTTATCTGCTTATTCCTGTGCTTCTTGTTGTGTCGATTATGTTTTTAGCAAATCAGCAGAGCAAGACAGAGACTAAGTATTCTGAAATTGTATCTATGTTTGAAAATGGTGAAATTGCGGAATTCACTCTCGATCTTTCAAGCGGCAATCTTTCTTATAAGACCTTTAAGGACGTAGAAAAGGACAAGGATAAGGCGAAGGTTCAGCAGTATTCCGTTCCTAATGTTTCTCTGTTTCTTGATGATATAGAAGAGGATATAGATAATTTTAATAACGACGCTAAGAATAAGGATAACAAAATTGTTTATGACTATAAAAAAGGTGTTTCAAACAATTTATTTATCAGTATGCTGCCTACTGTTTTGATGTTTGTTGTTATCGTAGGACTTGCGGTATTTGCTTTCAGAAGAATGAGCAAGGAAATGAATAACGAAACCAATCGTACACTCGGCTTCGGCAGAATAAAAGCAAAAAATCTTACTGATGATGAGGAAAGAAAAACAACCTTTGCAGATGTCGCAGGCTGTGATGAGGAAAAGGAAGAGCTTGTTGAACTCGTTGATTTCCTTAAAGACCCTGATAAATTCACTCAGCTTGGTGCAAGAATTCCGAAAGGCGTTCTTTTAGTCGGCCCTCCCGGTACCGGTAAAACCCTTCTTGCAAGAGCCGTTGCAGGTGAAGCAGGTGTACCTTTCCTTTCCATCTCCGGTTCCGATTTCGTAGAAATGTTTGTCGGTGTGGGAGCTTCCCGTGTGAGAGATCTTTTTGAACAGGCTAAAAAACACGCTCCGGCAATTATATTTATCGACGAGATCGATGCGGTAGGCCGTCACAGAGGCGCAGGTCTTGGAGGCGGTCACGATGAACGTGAACAGACTCTTAATCAGCTTCTCGTTGAAATGGACGGTTTTACGGGCAATGAAAGCGTTATTGTTATTGCCGCTACAAACAGACGTGATATTCTTGACAGTGCTATTTTAAGACCGGGCAGATTTGACAGACAGGTTACTGTCGGAAGACCTGATACTAAGGGACGTGAGGAGATTCTGAAGGTACATTCAAAGAATAAGCCTCTTGCTCCGGATGTTGATCTTAAGAGTGTTGCTAAGAGCACAATCGGCTTTGTTGGTGCTGATCTTGAAAATCTTATGAATGAGGCTGCACTTCTTGCAGCACGAAGAGGTTATAAAGCTATTACTTATGCTGAAATTCAGGAGGCTATGGTAAAGGTGCGTATGGGTGCTGAGAAGAAGTCTCATAAGTATAGCGAAAAAGCATTAAAGCTCACTGCATTCCACGAAGCAGGTCACGCAGTAGTGGCATATTTCCTTGATAATCATGATCCTGTTGAAGAAATTTCCATTATCCCTCGCGGTATGGGTGCAGGCGGTTATACAATGTATCAGCCTCAGGAGGAAAACTATAATTCCAAGAATGAAATGCTTGATTTTGTAGTTTCTGCACTTGGCGGAAGAGTTGCTGAAGCACTTGTTATGGATGACGTTTCAACAGGTGCATCCAATGATATTGAGCATGCAACAAATACTGTCAGAGAGATGGTTATGAGATATGGTATGAGCGATGTTATCGGACCTATCAATTACAGTGGCGATAATCAGGAAGTATTTATCGGACGCGATTACGGTAAGGTTAAAAACTATTCTGAAGAAACCGCTGCTAAGATTGATGAAGAGGTAACACGCATTATCAATGATGCTTATGACAGAACGAAAGATATTCTGACTGAAAATATGGATAAGCTCAAGCTCGTTGCCGTTACACTTATGGAAAGAGAAAAGCTTGATAAAGACGAGTTTGTTCAGCTTATGGAAAACGGCTTTATCAAAGAAAAAGAAGAGAAAGCTGTTGTTAAGGCAGAAGATGATGTACAGAATACTTCTGTAACTGATGATGCTGAGACTGTTTCAACAGAGCCTGGAGAGGATGCAGTTAATCAGTCACAGACTGACAGTAATTCAGATAGTGAAAATAACGAATAAAGATAATTGATTATCCCAAAGCAGTTAATGATGTGAATGCATTAGCTGCTTTTTATTTGTTGAAAAATTTTTGTGTCTTTGTTACAATGCTATTGAGAAAAGTATATTTTGGAAAGGCAGAATCATTATGAGAGAAAAAAGAATACTTTCAGATCATTGGCAGTTTATATATGGATTATCTGATATAAGTGAAATAAATGCAAATACGGACTGGAAGGATATATCCGTACCCCATACCTGGAATAACTTAGACGGTCAGGACGGCGGAGGCGATTACCTTCGCGGCAAAGGCTGGTACAAATATTTACTGGATGTTGAAAAGGATAGCAGCAAAGAATACTGGCTTGAATTTGTAGGCGTGAATTCTGTTGCAGATTTATACGTTAACGGTATACATATCGGTCAGCATCGCGGTGGATATACTCTGTTTAGATTTAATGTGACGGATGCTCTTGTAAACGGCAATAATCAGATATTGGTTTGTGCGGATAATTCTCCATTCGCAGATGTGATTCCGCTGACAGCCGATTTTACATTTTTCGGCGGAATATACAGGGATGTGAATCTGATTGTCTGTAACAAGACGCATTTTGCTCTTGATGATTATGGGTCTGACGGAGTGAATGTTACCTATCATAACTCGCCTGAAATCATAGATAATGCAGTTCTTAATGTCGGAGCACGGATTAATGGTATTACGGATAACTGCAGTGTTACTGCAGAAGTTACCGTGCCTGATACATTTGAAAAATGTGATGATATTTCTGTAACGGATTTTAATACAGATTATGAAATGTCTTATGATAAAAAGGTGATTGACAAAACAAAAGGCAATATTGTTAACGGCAGATTTGATTCAGCTTTAACGATTCATCATCCGCATCTTTGGAACGGCAGAAAGGATCCTTTTCTATATAAAGTAGTTTTTACGCTTTACAATGGTGATACTGAAATTGAGACGATTGAAAAATATATCGGTATTCGCTGTTTTTCCATAGACAGCCAAAAAGGCTTCTTTTTAAATGGTGCTTCCTACCCGCTGAGAGGCGTCAACCGACATCAGGACAGAAAGGATATGGGCTGGGCAATTACAGCTAAGGAGCATGATGAGGATTTTGCAATGATTTATGAAATCGGAGCAAATGCGATAAGACTTGCTCATTATCCGCATCATCCTCATTTTTATGATTTGTGTGACAGATACGGTCTTCTCGTCTGGGCAGAAATTCCTTTTGTAGACAGAATCGGCGGTCTCGGTATATCAGGCTTGCCGACTGACAAGGTTAAGAATAAAGTCGTTGAGGAAAGCTTTTTGAATAATGCTAAACTGCAAATGACCGAACTCATAAAACAACAGGGTCACAGACCATCCATATTCTGCTGGAGTATGTCCAATGAGGTAATGGCTGAATACGGCAAAACGGCACAGTATATGATGGAGGAACTTGATAAGCTTGTTCATTCTCTTGATAATCAGCGTTATTCTGCTTTAGCTACAAATCATACAAAATCATATAAATGGAAAGCGGATATAAGAGGCTGTAATATATATCCAGGTTGGTATGGCGGAAAGGAAACACATTTCCCATTTCAGACAAACTATCATATGAGGGCTAACCGATTAAAGGGAGTTGCAGTATCGGAGTATGGTGCAGGCTCAAATGTTCTTCATCACAGTGAAAAACCTTCTCAGCCGAAAGACACCGTATGCGATTTTCACAGTGAGGAATGGCAGTCTATTGTACACGAAAATGCACTTAAGTATTTTATGAAAAAGCGTTCCAATAAAATATGGGGAACGTTCGTATGGAATATGTTTGACTTTGCAATTGATTCACGCAATGAGGGTGCAATGCCCGGAATGAATAATAAAGGTCTTGTTACATATGATAGAAAAATTAAGAAGGATGCGTTCTATCTATATAAATCATACTGGAGCAGTGTGCCTGTTGTTCATATAACCTCTTCCAGATTTTCAGAAAGGGAAGAGCGTACTATAGATGTTAAGGTGTATTCAAATGCTCAGGAAGTAACGCTCAGTCTTAACGGTAAAAAAATTGCAGCGATAAAAGATAAAGATAATAAACAAAGTCATATTTTTGTTTTTTCATCAGTGCATCTTAAAAATGGCGATAATACAATAACTGCTGTTGCTGACAATATAAGTGATACGGTGAACTGGAAATATAATCAATAATACAATTTAAAACCGCAGTTTGTAATAACTGCGGCTTTTTGTCGATATAAGATGATAAGACACTACTGCTGTATATTTATTAAAGTAATCTTGACTTTTTGCACAATATATTGTATTATATCACGGAATATGAACTTCTGTATCGGAGGGGAAATTTTGGCTAAGAAGAAAGAATATGGAAACGAAAGTATTAAATCTTTAAAAGGTGCGGATCGAGTTCGTAAAAGACCTGCGGTTATTTTTGGCTCAGACGGACTTGACGGTTGCCAGCACGCTATATTTGAGATTATGTCAAACTCAATTGATGAGGCAAGAGAGGGCTATGGTAACAGAATTGTTATCACCCGTTTTCTTGACGGCTCAATTGAGGTGCAGGACTTCGGAAGAGGAATACCTGTTGATTACAATAAAAATGAAGAAAAGTTTAACTGGGAGCTTCTGTTCTGTGAAATGTATGCGGGCGGCAAGTATGATACAGACGGAGAAAACTATGAGTTTTCACTTGGTCTTAACGGTCTTGGCCTGTGTGCTACGCAGTATGCATCTGAATATATGGATGCAGAGGTTCATACAGATGGTTACAAATATACGCTCCATTTTGAAAAGGGAGAAAATGTAGGCGGTCTTAAAAAAGAGAAATACGATAAAAAGGATACAGGCACACGCATTAAGTGGAAGCCTGACCTTGATGTATTTACAGATATTAATGTACCGATTGATTATTTTAAGGACACAATCAGAAAACAGGCTATCGTCAACGACGGTATAAAGTTTATCCTTAAGGATCAGCAGTCTGCTTCAAAGTTTGAAACCTTTGAATACTGTTATAACGACGGTATTATGGACTATGTAAAAGAGCTTGCAGGAGATACTGCTTTTACCACACCTCAGTACTGGGAGTGTGAAAGGAAGGGCCGTGACCGTGAGGACTTGCCTGATTATAAGCTGAAAATCAAGGCAGCGCTCTGCTTTTCACTGAAAACGCAGCTTAAGGAGTATTTTCACAATTCAAGCTTTCTTGAGCACGGCGGTGCACCTGAAAAAGCATTTAAAAGTGCATTTGTAAATCAGATTAACGCTTATCTCAAGGCTAATAATAAGTATACAAAGTCAGACGGTCAGATTAACATTCAGGATGTTGAGGACTGTATCATTTTTGTAGTGTCCTCCTTTTCTACACAGACATCTTATGAAAATCAGACAAAGAAGGCTATTACTAATAAATTTATTCAGGAAGCAATGACTGATTTCTTCCGTAAACAGCTTGAGGTTTATTTTATTGAAAATAAAATGGACGCTGATAAAATCGCCAATCAGGTGCTTATCAATATGCGTGCAAGAGTCAAGGCTGAGAATACACGTAAGACATTAAAAACTTCTCTGCAGTCAAAAATGGATATGACAAACCGTATTCAGAAATTTGTTGACTGCCGTTCAAAGGATGTTAATGAACGTGAGGTATTTATAGTAGAGGGTGATTCGGCTCTCGGTGCCTGTAAGCAGGCGAGGGATGCCAATTTCCAAGCGATTATCCCAGTACGCGGTAAAATACTGAACTGCCTCAAATCGGACTACGATAAAATATTCAAGAGTGATATTATCACGGATTTGATAAAGGTGCTTGGCTGCGGTGTGGAGGTTAAGAGCAAGGCAGCAAAAGACCTTTCTATGTTTGATATGGACAATCTTCGCTGGTCAAAGGTACTGATCTGTACTGATGCCGATGTGGACGGCTTCCATATCAGAACACTTATTTTAACAATGATTTACCGCCTTATGCCTAAGCTGATTGAGGCAGGCAAGGTGTATATTGCTGAGTCACCGCTCTATGAGGTGACCTGCGGTGAGCAGACTTATTTCGCTTATAATGAAATGGAAATGGATGAAATCAAAGCTGAAATCGGTGATAAAAAATACAGTGTACAGCGTTCAAAGGGTCTTGGCGAGAATGAGGCTGAAATGATGGCTCTTACAACAATGAACCCTGCAACACGCCGTCTGATTAAAGTTACACCTGATGATGCTGAAAAAACATCACAGATATTTGATTTGCTTCTGGGTGATAATTTGGATGGACGAAAAGAATATATTTCAGACTACGGACATCTGTATTTGGACGCAGCTGATGTAAGCTAAGGAGGGGATTGTTTTGGCGAAAAGAAAGAAAAGTGAAGACATTAAGCAGAATAATCCTCTGGCAGATAATGTCCATATTAAGGGTGCAGGTCTTGTAAAAGATGAAATCATTACAACCACGCTTACGGACAACTTTATGCCATACGCAATGAGTGTTATTCTGTCACGTGCGATTCCTGAAATTGACGGACTCAAGCCGTCACACAGAAAGCTGCTTTATACTATGTATACAATGGGTCTTCTGCAGGGCGGTACAATCAAGAGTGCTAACATTGTCGGACGTACGATGCAGCTCAATCCGCATGGTGATGCAGCTATATATGAAACGATGGTAAGATTGTCACGCGGTAACGAATCTTTGCTGTATCCTTTTGTTGAATCAAAGGGTAACTTTGGTAAGGCGTACAGTAAAAATATGATGTATGCGGCTTCTCGATATACTGAGGCTAAGCTGGCTCCAATATGTCATGAGCTTTTTGATGATATAAAGCTTGATACCGTTGATTTTGTTCCTAACTATGATAACACTATGACGGAGCCGACACTCCTGCCGGTTACATTTCCGTCCATACTGTGTAATGTAACAACAGGTATTGCTGCCGGTATGGCATCATCTATTGCGTCATTTAATCTTAAGGAAATTTGTGACACAACAATTGCCTTGATGAAAAATCCTGACCACGTTGTATCAGATACGCTGATTGCTCCTGATTTTGTGGGCGGCGGTTATATTTTATATGATAAGGACGAGCTTGAAAAAATTTATGCAACAGGTCGCGGCTCAGTAAAAGTCCGTGCAAAATACAGTTATGATAAGAAATATAACTGTATTGATATCACTCAGATTCCACCAACCACAACATCTGAGGCCATTATTGATAAAATCATTGAGCTCGTTAAAACCAATAAGATTAAGGAAATCAACGATGTCCGTGATGAGACGGATTTGTCAGGTCTGAGAATTACAATTGACCTTAAGCGTGGTATGAATCCGGATACCTTTATGACAAAGCTTTATAAGATGACACCGCTTCAGGATTCCTTCAGCTGTAATTTTAATGTGCTTATTAAAGGCAGACCTATGGTGCTTGGCGTAAGAAGTATTCTTCTTGAATGGATTGATTTCCGTCTTGAATGTATCAGAAGAAGGATTACTTTCAATCTTGAGAAGAAGAGAAAACAGCTGCATCTTTTAAAAGGTCTTTCAAAGATTCTGCTTGATATTGATAAGGCAATCAAAATCGTCAGAGAAACGGAAAGCGAATCTGAGGTTGTTCCGAATCTTATGATTGGCTTTGGTATTGACGAAACACAGGCGGAGTATGTGGCAGAAATCAAGCTGCGTCACCTGAACCGTGAGTATATTCTTAAGCGTATTAAGGATATAGAACAGCTTGAGTCCGATATTGCCGAGCTTGAATCAACACTGGCAAGCAAGAACAAGATGAAGAAAATCATCATCAATGAGCTTGATGCTGTTGCCAAGAAGTATGACAGCGGAAGAAAGAGCGAGGTACTCTATGAGGTAACCGATGAGGAATTTGTTGAAACTGTGGAAATTCCTGATTATCCCGTAACGCTCTTCCTGTCTGAGCACGGTTATCTTAAAAAGATAAAAACCGCCAATCTTCGTATGAGCGGTGAACAGAAACTCAAGGAGGGCGATAAAATGCTACCTAAAATTGAGTGCTCAAACAAAGATGAGTTGCTGTTCTTTACGAATAACCAGCAGGTTTACAAATCAAAGGTTGATGATTTCGCTGATACAAAAGCCTCTGTTCTTGGTGAATATGTTGCGTCAAAGCTTGAAATGGCAGAAAACGAGCAGGTAATTTATATGGCTGTGCTCAGCGAATATACCGGCTATATGATTTTTGTTTTTGAAAACGGAAAGCTTGCTAAGGTAGATCTTTCAGCCTATGCAACAAAGACGAACAGAAAAAAGCTGATTAATGCTTATTCTGCTAAAGCACCGCTGGCTCAGGCTATTTATATCAAAGAGGATACAGATATTGTTCTTTGCTCTTCAAGCGGAAGAATGCTTCTTGTCAATACTGCAGGTATTCTTCCGAAAACAACGAAGGACACGCAGGGCATTGCTGCAATGAAGCTTAAAAAGACGCATAAGGTAACATCACTTCACCTTTATAAGCAGGGAGAATTTGAAAAGGAATGGCGTTTCAGAGCTAAAAATCTGCCTGCTGCCGGAGCTCTTCCCAGTGAAAATGATGTTGCTGAGCAAATGACTTTTTAATTAATTAAAAAAACACTTGCATTATTATATTTCATATGATATAATTCTCTAAGTAATTTATCGAAATCGGAGGAATAAAAATGTCCTGGTATCATTATGTATTTGGTGCTGTACTTATTGTAGCATCTATCATTATAACTATTGTAGTTCTTATGCAGGAAGGCCGTTCACAGAACCTTTCCGGTGCGATTGCAGGCGGAGCTGAGACTTTTCTCGGCAAATCAAAGGGCAGGACAGTTGAAGCTAAGCTTGAAAAAATCACAAAATGGTTGATTGTTGGATTTTTTGCTATAGTACTTGCAGCATTCCTTATTTTTCTGTATATAGGATAAAATTTTATGGATTAACCTTGCTTTATGCAAGGTTAATTTTTTTGGAATAGATTTTATGAATTATATTATTTTTGATTTAGAATGGAACAATGCTTATAATTATAAAACAAAAAAAGGTATGAACGAGATTATTGAAATCGGTGCGGTCAAGCTTGACGGCCGGCTTGAAATCGTTGATACCTTTAAGCAGCTTATTAAACCGCGTCTCAGCAAGAAACTGGGAGGACGTTTTAAAAATCTGACCAATATCTCAATGGAAGAGATAAATGCGTATGGCATTGATTTTGATGATGCATTTTCAGATTTTGCTCGCTGGGGCAGGGGAAAAAATAATATTTTTCTGAGTTGGTCAAAAAGTGATTTATATACTCTTGTTGATAATTTTGTTAAGTTTAAAGGAACGACTCATATTGCTTTCATAGAGAAGTATGCCGATGTGCAGGAATACTGTATGCAGTTTATTGAAAATCATAACGGAAATCAGATTAGTTTAAGCCATTGTGCAGAGCTTTTTGAAATTGATTTATCAAATCAGAATCTTCACCGGGCGCTTGAGGATTGCTTTGCAGAGGCCTATTGCTTTAAAAAAGTGTTTGATAAGGAAAAATTTTCTGATTATATTGCTGAATGTGATAAAACTTATTTTGAACGTCTTGTGTATAAGCCGCACTATCTTTCACCTTCAGATAAGGAATTCAATATTTCGGATATTACCTTTGTATGTCCCGACTGTAAAGGCAATATTGATGTGCTTAAAGATTATGATTATGTCAATAAGGCCTTTCGTTCTGCAGGAAAGTGTGTGCAGTGTAATAAAAAATTCTGGATTTTTGTACGAGCAAAGCAGAATTATGATAATATAGCTGTTACCAAAAAGCTTATTGAAATCAATAAAAGAAGAGCAAGATATATTAATTGAACTATTTTATAATAAAATTAATATTTGATTACAAATGTTTACAATTTACCCCTTTATTTATTTTATATTTTGTATTATAATAATTTAAATAATTTACGGAGGTATGAAAATGGCTTCTAATAATAATTATGATGATTTGCTTGAATCCTTTATGAATAATTCAGCAAAAGCTTATGATGAAGATAAAACAGCCCATCAGGAAAAGGCTGATCATCTTCCGTCTTCATATAATGTTTCTGCATCAGATAAGAAGATAAAAAAAGCTGAACGCGGCAGAAAAATAGAAAATGAGCTTGCTGTAAAGAAAGAAAAGAAACGCAGAAAAAGAAAACCGCAGAAGGCTAAAACTCCAGGCCAGAAATTTCTTTCCGGTGCCGGCAAGGTCCTTTTGGGAATGGTTATGATTGTCGGTGTTGTCGGTATCGTATGCTTTTCTGTGATGGCAATATATGGCTATAGCGTTGTTTACGGAGATCCTGTGTTTGACCTGACTGAGGAAGCAGCGGCACAGAATCAGACATCCTTTATATATGGTACTGATGATGATAAGGTCGTTGAAATTACACGACTTCACGGTGAGGAAAACCGTATCTGGGTCGATCTTGATGATATGAGTGAATATCTTCCGGAAGCACTTATTGCCGGTGAGGATAAGCGTTTCAGAAAACATCACGGTGTTGACTGGAAAAGAACAATCGGTGTATTCCTTAGGCAGAATGGTGAGGGCGGTTCAACAATAACCCAGCAGGTTATTAAAAACCTTACTGATGATAATAAGGTAACCTTTGTAAGAAAATTCAATGAGATTTTAAGAGCATTGAACCTCGAACGTCACTATTCAAAGGAACAGATTATCGAAGCTTATCTTAATACAATTTATCTTTCACACGGCTGTTACGGCGTAAAAACAGCAGCTGAGGTGTATTTCGGTAAAGAAGTTTCAGACCTTAACGCTGCTGAATGTGCTTCACTGATTGCGATAACAAAATATCCTTCACAGAACGATCCTCTTGCTAATCCTGAAAAAAACAGGGAAAGACAGCTTTGGATTCTCGGCGAGATGAAGAGTGATGATAATCAGTTCCTTACTGAAGAGGAATACAATGAAGCCAAGAATTATGAAATGGTATTCACCAACAGCAAGAATTATAAAGGCTCACAGCTTAAGGAGCAGTCAACAAAGAAGGATAATGATGAAATTACGGACTACTATGTTGACTTTGTAATTTCTACTGTACAGGAAGATTTACAGAAAATGGGCTATACAAAGAAAAAGGCTCATGATCTTGTATATGGCGGCGGACTTAAAATTTATACCGCTATTGATTTTGATATTCAGGATGCACTTGAAGATGTTTATGAAAATTACAGACGTATGCCTGATGAAACGGTTCAGGGTGCAATGGTCGTTATGGACTATAACGGCAGAGTAATGGGTATTATCGGCGGTACAGGTAAGAACAGGGGTTCAATGCTCCTTAACAGAGCTTCCATGTCAACCCGTCCTCCGGGATCTACAATCAAGCCGCTGGCTGTTTATGGCCCTGCACTTGAAAAAAGTCTGAACGATGAAAGTGTTGACATCTATTGGTCAACAATGATGAACGATTCACCGCTTAAGGTAGTTGACGGTGAGCCATGGCCGCATAATGAAGGCGGTGGCTATTCCTCAAATAATGTTACACTTCAATATGGTCTTGCTCAGTCACTCAATACGATTTCAGCAAGAACGCTTGATAAAATCGGTGTTGATTATTCCTATAATTTCTTAAGTGAAAACTTCAGATTATCAACTCTCGACAGTGTGCGTGATGTGGATTATGGTCCTATGGCAATCGGTTCTCTTACAAATGGTGCAACCGTACTTGATATGACTGCTGCATATGCCTCATACGGTAACGGCGGATATTACTATGAGCCTTATTGCTACTATAAAATCACTGACAGCAAGGACAACGTAATTATCGAAAAAACACCTGAAAAGACAAGACAGAAAACCGTTTCGGAAAGCACAGCCTGGATAATGAATAAGCTCTTACAGGAAGCTATGAGAAGCGGTACAGGCCAGTATTATAAGCTTTCAGGCATTGAGTGCTTCGGAAAAACAGGTACAACAAATGATAATAAGGACAGATGGTTTGCTGCCGGTACTCCGGATTATGTTGCTGTTACCTGGTATGGTTATGATACTCCGAAAGAAGTTCATTATAATCTTTCATATAATCCTTCCGGTACAATCTGGAATCTTGTAATGAAAGAAATTTATGAGACCAAAGAGAATAAGGGTATTGAATATAAAACAGAATTCCCTGAATTTGATGGAATTGTCCAGAGGTCTTACTGCAAACACTGCGGAAAGCTTCTTTCCGGCTCAGGCAATTACGGTTGGTATGATGTAAATAACCTTCCTGGCTACTGCGGAGGAGGTCACGTTGAAGAAACTTCCGAAGATGAGAAGGATAAAGACAAAGACAAGGACAAAACGACCGACAAAAATAATGACAAGGGTAATAATAAGGAAAGCACCAGTTCAAATAACAGCGATAAAACAACTGCTGCTCCTGAAACAACCGCTGTTAAAAATGAAGAGTAGCTTCTCGGTTATCTTCATTTGAAATACTGTTGATTTGGTATAAGGGAAATCACAATTGTTGATTTCCCTTATTAATTAGGATTTGACTATGAAAATAATGGCTATTGATTACGGTGATGCAAGAACAGGTATTGCGTTTTGTGATGTTATGGAGATGCTTGCCTCCTCCTATTGTGTTATAGAGGAGACCTATGCACCTAAGCTTGCAGATAAAATAATGAATATCGTTAACACCGAAAAACCGGAAAGAATTGTAATTGGATTACCTCGTAATATGGATGGCAGCTATGGTTTCAGAGCTGATAAGTGCCGTGAGCTTGGTGATATTCTTTCAAAAAAAACAGATATTGATATCGACTATGAGGATGAACGTCTTACAACTGTTATTGCGCACGACATACTTTCATCGAATAATGTACGCGGCAAAAAGCGTAAAGGGATTGTTGATGCAGTATCTGCAGTTGTAATTTTGCAGGATTATATAGATAAAAGAAAAAAATAAGCATTTTTTATTTTTAATTGCCGTATTATAAAACGGTGATTGAGTGGAGTTTTATATTAAAAAATGCAAAATTAAAATTGAATTTTCTTTTATTCTGGTTTTATCTTTTGCAACCTTGCTTGATGTTGACAGCTTGGTAAAATTGTTGCTTTTTTCAGGAGTTCATGAGCTTGCGCATCTTTTAACTCTGATTTTGTTTGGTGGCAGTGCTGACAGCCTGACCTTTTCATTTTACGGTCTGGCATTAAAATACAGCAGTCCGCTTTCAAGAATAAAGGAATTTTTCGTTATTCTTTCAGGGCCTGCTGTGAATTTGATTTTATATCTTATTTTAAAGGATGACATCAATCTAATACTCTTTTGTCTGAATATTTTACCAGTCTATCCATTGGATGGCGGCAGAATACTCAATCTGTATTCTTATCGCATTTCCAATGCCGTAAGCAAGGTGTTTTTGATTCTGATCATTATATTATCATTTTATATGATCATTGCGTATAAATCATTTTCAATGCTGCTTATTGCTGTTTATCTGACAGCATACAGTATTATGTATTAGTTTAAGTATTTGAGGTTTGTATGAAAAAGGAAGTTGAAAAATTATTACAATATGTTCAGAAGCCGGCACGTTATATAGGCGGCGAGCTGAATGCTGTTATGAAGGATAAGAAAAGTATTGATATACGCTATGCCTTTTGTTTTCCTGATACATATGAAATCGGTATGAGCCATTTGGGTATGAAAATACTTTATGGGCTTGTTAACGAAAGGGAAGACGCTTGGTGTGAGCGAGTATTTGCTCCCGATAACGATATGGAGGAGCAGCTCAGAAAAAACAATGTACCCTTGTTTGCACTGGAAAGCGGAGATTATATCAAGGATTTTGATATGATAGGCTTCACGCTTCAGTATGAGCTTTGTTATACGAATGTACTGAATATGCTTGATTTGGCAGGAGTACCTCTTAAAAGCAGTGACAGAAAGGATTTGACACCTATTATTGCTGTCGGCGGTCCGTGCTGCTGTAACCCTGAGCCTATAACGGATTTTGTTGATATCGTGTTTTTAGGTGAGGGTGAGGAAAGCACAAACGAGGTTATCGACCTTTTAAAGGAATGTAAGAAGAAGGGGGCAAGCAAACAGGATTTCCTGCTTAAAGCAAAGGATATTACAGGTGTATATGTTCCTTCATTCTATACGGACAGCTATAATGAGGACGGCACATTAAAATCTCTGACAGCTGAAAACGGTGCTCCTGATAAGGTGAAGAAATCCATTATTTCCGATATGGACAAGGTTTATTATCCAAAGGAATTTGTAGTGCCGTATATCAATATCGTACACGACAGAGCTGTTGAAGAAATCTTTCGCGGTTGTATAAGAGGCTGCCGTTTCTGTCAGGCAGGCTTTATTTACAGACCGATACGCGAAAAGAGTGTCGATACAATCAATAAACAGTGCAAGGCTTTGATTGAATCCACAGGCTATGATGAGATTTCACTTTGTTCTTTATCAACCTCAGACCACAGTGATGTAAACAAAATGCTTACCACACTTATTGACTGGACCGTGAAAGAAAACATCAATCTTTCTCTTCCGAGTCTCAGAGTGGACAATTTCTCCGATGAGCTTGTTGAACAGCTGAATAAGGTGAGAAGAAGCGGTCTGACTTTTGCTCCTGAGGCAGGCACACAGAGACTGCGTGATGTTATAAATAAGAATGTAACGGAGGAAGAGGTTTTAAAGACCTGCACAAAAGCCTTCGACAACGGCTGGACATCTGTTAAGCTCTATTTTATGATGGGTCTGCCTACGGAAACTATGGAGGATATAAAGGGTATTGCAGATCTGGGTATGGAGGTGATTCATGCCTTCTACAATAATCCGAACAGACAGAAGGGAACCGGTGTTCAGGTTTCTATTTCCTGTGCGTCCTTTATACCAAAGCCTTTCACACCGTTTCAGTGGGAGCCTGAGGACAGTATGGAATCACTAAAAGAAAAGCAGAAATATCTTCTTGAGTGTGTGCCGACTAAAAAGATCAAGGTGTCCTATCATGAAACACCGACATCTCTTCTTGAGGGTGTTCTGGCTCGTGGTGACAGGCGTCTGGGCAAGGTTATACTGCGTGCCTTTGAGCTTGGCTGTAAATTCGATTCTTGGGACGACCAGTTCAATTTTGATGCCTGGATGCAGGCCTTTGAGGATAATGGTATTGACCCTCATTTCTATACACACAGAAGAAGGGCGTTTTCAGAGCTTCTTCCATGGGATCATCTTGATTTCGGTGTCAGCAGAAAATTTCTTGAAAATGAGAATAAAAAAGCACATATGAATCAGACAACACCTCACTGCAGAATTCACTGTGCTGGCTGCGGTGCCAATAAGCTGAACGGAGGTAAGTGTGATGCGAGAGGTTAGACTCCGTTTTTCAAAAGAGGGACGATTGAAATATATAAGCCATCTTGATATCAATAGGGCAATGGCAAGAGCCTTTAACCGTGCAGGTATTCCGCTTTGGTATACGGAAGGCTTTAATCCTCATGCGTATATGAGCTTTTCACTTCCTCTTTCACTGGGTGTTGAAAGCCTTTGTGAAAGTGTTGATATAAGGGTTATTGGGGAAATAAGCAATAATGAAATAAAAAGACGTATGAATGATGCTCTTCCTGCTAATTTAAGAATCATTGATGTTTATGATGATTTTCGTGACTGCAGTGAGATTGCTTACTCTGATTATGTTTATAAATTTCAGTTTAACGATAATGAGACTGCTCTCGAAAAAATCAAAGAAGTTCTGGAAAGTGAAGAAATACTTGCTTTGAAAAAGGGTAAGCAGGGGAGAAAAAGAGTCCTCAAGGAAACAGATATTAAAAAGTTTATTGATAGATTTTCAGTTTCAATAAGAGATGATATAATCGTGCTTAATGTAAGACTTATGGCAGGAACTGAAAAAAATTTGAATCCTTCACTTCTGTTTGATACAATCATAAGACTCATTGATATGGATTATGAGTGGAAAAGTATATCGAGAATGAATCTTCTTGATAAAAATTATAAAGAATTCAGGTAAAAAACACTTGCTTTTTTCACATAAGTATGTTATTATATTCCAGCATTTATTCCGTTGTATCTCTTGCAACGCGTTACGATGCCCAATGTGTGAGCATTTAAGAAGATGGTCCGCTTTCAGTAATTGATATGAACATCTCATAAAAAATTAGGAGGAAGAAAAATGGACGCACTTAAGTTAATTGAAAAAGACAGCATTAAAGCAGAACTTCCAAAGTTCAATATCGGTGATACAGTAAAGGTATCTGTAAACATTCGTGAGGGTTCTCGTGAAAGAATCCAGATGTTTGAGGGTACAGTCATTGCTATTAAGGGTTCTGGTATTTCAAAGACATTTACCGTTCGCCGTTTATCATACGGTGTAGGTGTTGAAAGAGTTTTCCCAATGCATTCACCAAATGTAGTTGATGTACAGGTTGTTCGTTCAGGTAAGGTTCGCCGTGCTAAGCTTTATTATCTTCGCGACCGTGTTGGTAAGGCTGCAAAGGTTAAGGAAAATATTCAGTAATCTATTTTTAATAATCAACAAAAAGCCATGCAAGAGTCTATCTTGTGTGGCTTTAAATTTTATTTTCTATTTTTAATTGATAAATATTTAACAAACTCTTGACTTTTTCATTGTACAATGCATATAATATTATTATATATTTTGCTCGGAATTTTGTGAAAAAAGTAAGGGTTGTATTGTAATGAGAAAGACTGTATCAATTGTACTGTCGGCAGTGATAGTTTTGTCAAGTCTGATTATCGGATTCAGCTGTATTACAATGAACACAAATCAGTTGATGAGGAAAAGGGAAATTGATAATTTCTGGCGGCAGTTATCTGAGTTTGATGGGGAAATTACAAACAGATTAATTGTCAGAAGTAAAAAGGAAATTGATTTGCTTAATGCTGTTGATGTGGCATCTGGGTATGAAAATACATATTTTCTTCAGTTTAAAGATGAAGAAGACCTGCTCGACGCATATAATTATTATAATGCGCTTGATTATGTTGACTCTGTTAAACGTGAAACTGCTATGAAAACAGATGCTTCACCTGCCTTGTCAGATACAAAATGTTATGGCACTGCGAACAGTAATATTGACGATGCTTTAAAATTAATTAATACATATTATGATGATTTGCCTGAAATAAAAATCGGTGTAATTGATACCGGAGCAGAGAATAGTGAGCTTATGGGGGACAGACTGGTCGGCGGATACGACTCTCTGCCTGATGAAGACGCTCATGGTTCATATGTAGTCGGAACAATCTTTTACAATACACCTGATAATGTGAAGATTTATTCCTATAAGGCCGGTAATGGTACAACTATAGGGGCAGAAGCGGCAACCGCAGCAGTAAAAAAAGCGGTCAGTGATGGGTGCAAAATAATAAATATGAGCTTTGGCGACGAAAATGGTGATATAAGCCTTCACAATGCGATTATCAGTGCGTCAGCTAAAGGTGTGATATTTATTGCATCAGCAGGCAATGATGGTAAAAATTTATCTCTTTATAATCAATATCCTGCTGAATATGCTGAGGTTCTTGCCATTGGTAATATGACTGCTTCAAGGGCACTGTCGCCTACAAGTAATTATGGTACAGGGATTTTCAGCTATGTTACAGGTACATCTGTAAGAACAAATTTCAGAGGCGAGGACGTTTATTGGGGCGGAACATCAGCCGCAGCGCCGATGTTTACCTCAATTGTTGCTGATATCCTTTCCGTTAATCCAAAATTATCCTTGATTGAGATTAAACGCAGTATTCAGAATACAGAGATGTCACCCAATGAAGATAATACTTCGCGCAATATGCCTGATGCTTATGCTGCTATAAAGTCGATTACCGGTAAGGAGCTGCTGTCGGTAAAGCTGGATTATGCTGTAACTGAAAACGAGCTGACAGGGTGTAGTGATATCACTTTTTCCTGCGATAATGGTGCAAACATTTATTACTATCTGAGCTCTGGTGGAGATACGGTTTATCCTATTGATACAGAGAGTTTGCAATATCATCACAGATATGAAAGCGGAACAACCATTTCACTTGATGACAAGTATGTTATAAATGCAGTTGCATATTCTGACAATAAGAAAAAGAGTGAGCTGCTTCATATAACTGTACCTGATTACGATAACAATGACTACTGCTTTTCATCTGCCGCAAATACAATAAAGTACTGTCGCGTAGATGATAAAACTATTTATGTTCCTGAAACAATTGAAGGAGTATCGGTAAAAAAAATAGGTGATTTTTGCTTTTCGGGGAATAAAACTGCTGAGATTATCGTCCTCCCTGATTCAGTTAAGCAAATAGGGCAGTATGCCTTTTCAAATTGTCCTAACCTTAAAAAGGTTGTAGCACCCGGAGTTACAATCTGCGGTAGATATTCCTTTCAGAATTGCCGGAATCTGAAGGAGGTAATTATGCCTCTTGACACTACAACATATACTGGTATGTTCAAAAACTGTACCTCCTTAATCATTGCACAGATAGGTGCTAAGGATTATCTGACCAGCCGTTATAATAAAGCCTTCGAAGGCTGTGAAAATATTATAAATTATAATTTTATGAATCAGAGCTTCTTTTTTGACAAAATGATTAACGGCAATTTTGTTTATAAGCTAAGTGATGACGGCAAATCTATTTTTGAATCACCTGATGAAATTTTATTTTTATGGGACAGCTATTATATAAACAGAAAACCACAAACATCAGGCTTTGATATTTTCGGACGCTTTGATTCAACTGCTCTTTTTGATATCAATAAGGACGGTATTGTCAATGCAAAGGATTACGCTATTATCAGACAGGCAGCAGAAAAATATTAATTTTTACGGATTGCACATTGATTTTGTGCAGTCCGTTTTTATTTGATATAATATAATGTTTACTTGCTTTTTTTCTTTTATTTTAGTATAATTTAATAAATTATAACAGGAGGATATTATGGCTGATTTTCAAAAACAAACCGTTCAGTGGTTTCCGGGACATATGGCTAAAACACGCCGGATCATTAAAGAAAGCCTTAATCTTGTTGACGGTGTTGTAGAGCTTGTGGATTCCCGTATTCCTTACAGCTCGTCAAATCCTGAACTAAACAATTTAATTAAGGGCAAGCCGAGAATCGTTCTGCTTAATAAATGTGATATTGCCGATCCCCATGCTACAAAAATGTGGATTGATTATTATAAATCCAGAGATATGTACGCTCTTGCGGTAGACTGCAGAACAGGCAAGGGACTGAATCATTTTATCCCCACAGTGCAGAAAGCTCTGTCAAAAACAATTGAAAAAAATGCTTCAAAAGGTATGAACGGTAAAGCTCTAAGGTTAATGGTAGTTGGTATACCCAATACTGGTAAATCTTCATTCATAAACAGAATGGCCGGTAATGCAAAGGCAAAGGTTGCAGATAAAGCAGGTGTAACACGTCAGCAGCAGTGGTTTGTTGTCGGCAAGGGGATAGAACTTCTCGATACTCCGGGTGTGCTCTGGCCTAAATTTGATGACCCTGAGGTTGGAGATAAACTGGCATTTACAGGTGCTGTCAAGGATGAAGTAACGGATATTGAAACTCTGTCCTGCCGTCTGCTTGATGTACTTGCAAAAACGCGTCCGCAGTCTATTTTAGACCGCTATAAGCTTGATGATATTGACGGTCTGCAGGGCTGGGAAATTCTTGAAATGATTGGTAAAAAAAGAGGTTTCCTTATCAAAGGCGGAGAGATTGACTATGAACGCACAGCAGTAATGCTTTGTGATGAATTCAGAGGAGGAAGGCTCGGTAAAATTACACTGGAGCTGCCGTGATTATGGATTGGCTTGAATATGAAAATGCCGCGCTCAACAGCGGTTTTGAGGTTGTCTGCGGAATTGACGAGGCAGGCAGAGGACCCCTTGCAGGTCCGGTTTATGCTGCTGCCGTTATTCTTCCGAAAGGGCATATTGTTGAGGGCGTTAATGATTCAAAAAAGATTTCCGAAAAGAAAAGAAACTTGCTTTTTGATAAAATCATTGATGAGTGTGTCTGTTATAGCATAGGCACAGCCAGTGAACAGGAAATTGATGAAATAAATATTTTGCAGGCAACCTTTCTGGCGATGAGAAGGGCAGTTGCAGGTCTTGAAATCAAACCTGATATTGCTCTTGTTGACGGCAATAAAAAGCCCGGTCTGGATATTGCTGAGCAGACCATTGTGAAGGGCGATTCCAAAAGTGCTAATATTGCTGCTGCGTCAATTATTGCAAAGGTCAGCCGTGACCGTTATATGCTTGAAATGTCGGAAAAATATCCAGAGTATCAGTTTGAAAAGCATAAAGGCTATGGCACAAAGCTTCATTATGAAATGATTGAAAAATATGGTATTTCACCAATTCACAGAAAAACATTTTTGAAGAAATTTTTTCAAAAATAATTTTGATTTGAGAGGTGATAATCAATGCATCTCAGTGAATACTTGGAAAGTCCTTGTTCAAAATTATCTATTCCGTATTGGAAAAATATGGTAATTACTATTCCGGAAAATATAAAAATTGTTCATCAGAATGATTTTAGTGATAAATTTCTTGATGAATATTGTGACGAAAGATATTTTCGTCTTATTCATTATTTGGATAATGTTGATGACAAAATGATAAACGGATTTTCTGTAAGAACAGCAGAGCTGACAGATATATCATTAATAGTTGAAATAATAAATAAATCTTATACTGACTTAGCTACAAGCTATGAACAAATTATTTCTTATACGAAAACACAGGTGTATGATAATAATTTATGGATTTTAGTCTATGAAATTAAAACGAATCATATTGTCGGATGCGGTATTGCTGATTATGACAGTGAAGCAAAGGAAGGTATTTTGGAATGGATACAGGTTCTACCTGAATACAGAGACAGAAAAATAGGGCAGCTCATTGTAAATCAATTGCTTTGCAGAATGAAAAATGCTGATTTTGCGACTGTATCGGGTAAAGTCGATAATGTCACTAATCCTGAAAGAGTATATCGTAAATGTGGTTTTGTTGGTGATGATGTATGGCACATTTTGTATAAAAAGTGTTAATATACTTGAATGTAAAATTTATTAATCATATAAATAACAAAAGAAAGATAATTTATGAATAATAAAGGTAAGCTATGGGAGATTGAGGCGGCGAACTATCTCAGAAAGAAAAAATACAGGCTGCTTGAAAGTAATTACACAACACGCTTCGGCGAGATTGATTTGATTGTGAAAAATAAAAAATACATATGCTTTGTTGAGGTTAAGCAAAGAGATGTCCGTTCCATTGCTTCGCCAAAAGAGTTTGTTGATTTTTCAAAGCAGAAGAAAATCAAGTCGACTGCTATGCTTTATCTTTCGTCAAACCGCTTTGATTTGCAGCCAAGATTCGATGTAATTGAAATTTATACAGAGGATAATAAAATAAATTCAATAAAACATCTTGAAAATGCCTTTTAGTTATTATAGAATATATAAGATTTTAGTTGACAGCTTGTGTCAACTTAATAAGGAGAATGATTATGCTTTATACATCTACAAGAGATAATTCCATAAGAGTTACTGCTGCACAGGCAATTGCGCAGGGTATCAGTGAAGAGGGCGGACTTTTTGTCCCTGTTGAGATGCCACAGTTCTCAATGGATAAAATTTCATCTATGGTATCTATGTCTTACATTGACAGAGCCAAAATTGTACTTAAAGAGTTTTTAACAGATTTTACAGAGGAAGAGCTTAATTACTGTGTAGAGGGTGCTTATGCTGCTGAAAAGTTTTCATCATCAAAAATTGCACCGACTGTTAATGTATGCGGTAATAAAAATATTTTAGAGTTATGGCACGGACCTACCTGTGCTTTCAAGGATATGGCTCTTCAGCTTTTACCTTATCTTATGACTGTTTCTGCAAAGAAAACTGCTGACGGCAAAACAATTGTTATTCTTGTTGCAACCTCAGGTGACACAGGCAAGGCTGCTCTTGAAGGCTTCAAGAATGTTGAAAATACAAAGATTCTTGTTTTCTATCCTGTTGACGGTGTTTCACCAATGCAGAAATTGCAGATGACCACTCAGGAGGGTGACAACGTTGCAGTTTGTGCAATCAACGGCAATTTTGACGATGCACAGAGTGCAGTTAAATCAATCTTTACCAATGCGCAAATCAAGGCTCAGCTTGCAGAGAAAAACATGATGTTCTCATCTGCCAACTCCATTAACTGGGGCAGACTTGTACCGCAGATTGTCTACTATTTCTCAACCTATTGCGATATGCTTGATATGGGCAAAATCAAAACAGGTGAGGAAATCAATGTTGTCGTACCTACAGGTAATTTCGGTAACATTCTTGCAGGCTACTATGCAAAGCAGATGGGTCTTCCAATCAAGACTCTTGTTTGTGCATCAAACTCAAACAATGTTCTTACTGATTTCTTAAAGACAGGCACATATGACAGAAACAGAGCTTTCTATACCACAACCTCACCATCTATGGATATTCTTATTTCTTCAAACCTTGAAAGACTTCTTTATCATATGAGCGGTGAAGATGATCAGCTTATTTCAGACTTGATGAATAAGCTTTCTGCAGAAGGTAAATATACTGTATCTGAAGAGCTTATTGCCAAGATTCAGAAAACTTTTGATGCCGGCTATACAAGTGAAGAAAATGTGGATGCTACAATCAAATCACATTTCGATGAGTATAATTATCTCTGCGATACCCACACTGCTGTTGCAGTTAAGGTATATGATGAATATGTAAAAGCTACAGGTGATGATATTCCTTCAGTTATTGATTCAACTGCATCGCCATATAAGTTCTCAGCAAGCGTTCTTGACGCAGTAACAGGCGGAAATAAGCCTGAGCTTGACGAATTTGAAATGGTTGATGAGCTTAACAGAGTTACAGGTGCTGATGTACCAAAGCCTCTTGCTTCACTGAAAGAGAAAGAGGTAAGATTTACCGATGTATGCGATAAAGAGGATATGAGCCAAATGGTATTTAAACTCCTTGACTTATAAAACAATACGGCTCTGAAAACAGAGCCGTATTTTCATTTAAAGGGGTTTTGTTATCTGCATTCGCAGCCTTCACAGCATTCAAATGTTTCACAAGCTGTATCGGAAATGCTTGTGGCAGATCTGTCACCAACACGGATTGTACCTGCATGGCAGTTATCTGATTCATCATGGAACTTGCAGTTTTTAACCTGACAGGTAATTCCTTTAATTTCTTTATCCATTTTGTTTCACTCCCTTCAACATTAGTATTAGATTGTTTTTATATATTTATTCAAGGAGAAAATATGTCACTTTTTGCAATTGCAGATACACACCTGTCATTTGGCACAGATAAACCGATGGACACTTTTGATGGCTGGCAGGATTATACAAAAAAGCTCGAAAAGAACTGGAACAGCGTAGTAGCAGAAAATGATTATGTGGTTATTGCCGGAGATATAAGTTGGGCAATGAATTTTAATGAGCTTGTTCCTGATTTTGCTTTTATTGATAAATTAAACGGAAAAAAAATAATCCTTAAAGGTAATCATGATTACTGGTGGAATACTGTTAAAAAGATGAATGAATTTGTTTTTGAAAATAAATTTGAAAGTATTTCCTTTTTGTATAATAATTCTTATGAATTTGACGGCTTTTCCGTTTGTGGCAGCAGAGGCTGGCTTTTTGATTCTGCTGAAGAACAGGATGAAAAGGTGCTGAACAGGGAAGTTATCCGTTTAAAAATGTCCCTTGACAGTGCAGATTGCATTGAAAAAATAGTCTTTCTGCATTATCCACCAATAACTACAAATGAAAAATGTGAAGAAATTTTAAATCTTCTAAAAAAATATGGTATAAAAAAATGCTATTATGGGCATCTTCACGGTGTAGCAGCCAGATATGCTATTGATGATACTATTGATGAAATCGATTTTAAATTAATATCTGCTGATAGGCTGAATTTTACACCTTATTTAATTAAGAAATTTTAAAATTGCTTGATATTGCCTATAATATATGTTATAATTCCACTTTGATGATTAGAAAAATTTGTTAGGAGGTCATAATTATGGCACTTAAATCATCTAATAAAATTGATACAAATACTTATGAAATTGAGGTTACAGTTACACCTGAGGTTTTCACTGAGGCTTGTAAGTCTGCATATATGAAACAGAGAAAATCCATTCAGATTCCTGGCTTCCGTAAAGGTAAGGCTACTCAGGGTATGGTTGAAAAGGTTTACGGCGAGGGTGCATTTTATGAGGAAGCACTTGAAATTGTATATCCTGAAGCTGTTACAGCAGCAATCAGTGAGGCTGAACTGAGAACTGTTGATCAGCCATATGATCTCGAAGTTCCTGTTATGAGTAAGTCTGAGGGCGTTGAGATGAAGATGAAAGTCACAGTTTATCCTGAGGTTAAGCTTGGTGAGTACAAGGGTCTTTCTGCGTCAATGCTTCCTACTGAAGCAAGTGACGAGGATGTTGACAAGGAACTTGAAAATATGCTCGACAGAAATTCACGTCTTGTTTCTGTTGAGGACAGAGCAGCAGAGATGGGTGATACTGCTGAGATTGATTTTGAAGGCTTTGTTGACGGTGTTGCTTTTGACGGAGGAAAGGGTGAAAACTATCCTCTTGAGCTTGGTTCAGGTTCATTTATTCCTGGTTTTGAGGAGCAGGTTGCAGGTCATAAGATTGACGAGGAATTTGACGTAAACGTAACTTTCCCTGAGGAATATGCAGCAGAGCTTGCAGGCAAGGATGCTGTTTTCAAGTGTAAAATTCACGAAATCAAGACTAAGGAAATGCCTGAGCTTGATGATGAGTTTGTAAAGGATGTATCTGAATTTGATACGCTTGATGAGCTTAAGGCTGATATCAAGAAGCAGATTACAGAGAAGAAGGAAGCTGAAGCTAAGACTGATTTTGAAAATCAGCTTATTGAGCAGGTTGTTGAAAATATGGAATGTGAAGTTCCTGAGTGTATGTTCGATCACAGAACCGATGAAATGATTCAGGACTACAGCTACCGACTTCAGATGCAGGGCATTGACCTTAATACATATCTGTCCTATCTTGGTCAGGATATGGATTCTTTCAAGGCGTCATTCAGATCAGGTGCTGAAAATCAGGTTAAGGCTTCTATTGCTCTTGAAGCAATTGTTGAGGCTGAGAAGATCGAAGCTACTGAAGAGGAAATCGACGCTGAAATTGCAAAGCTTGCTGAGCAGTATCAGATGGAGGCAGAGCAGATTAAGAACGCTGTTCCTGCTGATCAGATTGCAACAGATATTAAAACAAGAAAGGCTGTTGAGCTTGTTGTAAGCTCTGCAAAGAAAGCCTAATATTTAACAAAGGATAGTGATTAATATGGCATTGGTACCATATGTTCTTGAACAGACAAGTGCCGGCGAAAGATCTATGGATATCTATTCACGCTTATTGAGTGACAGAATTATTGTTCTTTCCGATGAGGTGAATTCAACAACTGCGTCTCTCGTAGTTGCACAGCTTCTGTTCCTTGAAGGACAGGATAGTGAGAAGGATATCAGCCTTTACATCAACAGTCCCGGCGGCTCTGTTACCGATGGACTTGCAATTTATGATACAATGCAGTATATCAAGTGTGATGTTTCGACAATTTGTATCGGTATGGCTGCTTCCATGGGAGCGTTCCTTCTCGCAGCCGGAGCAAAGGGTAAGAGAATTGCGCTTCCAAATAGTTCAATCCTTATTCATCAGCCTTTGATTGGCGGCAATGGTCTTACAGGTCAGACAACTGATATTGAAATTGCAGCTAAGAATTTGGTTCAGACAAAAGAAAGACTGAACAGAATTCTTGCTCAAAACTGCTCAAAGACTGTTGACGAACTTGCAAAGGATACGGATAGAGATAATTGGATGACTGCCGACGAGGCACTTGAATACGGTCTGATTGATAAGGTAATTGACAGAAGATAATACTAATTAGATATAGAGGTAGGTTTTATGGCACGTGATGATTCACGCGGCAATGTTGCCAGATGTGCTTTTTGCGGAAAGTCTGAGGCAATGGTTCACAAGTTAATTGAGGGTCCCGGTGTTTATATTTGTGACGAATGTGTTTCTTTGTGTCACGATTTAATTATGGAAACCGAATCACCCAATGTCCCTCACAGATCTTCAAAAGCCAATAACGATTCCGTTCTGCCGAAGCCTGAGGAAATCAAGGCAAGGCTTGATGAATATGTTATTGGTCAGGATGATGCCAAAAAGGCTCTTTCGGTAGCTGTTTACAATCATTATAAACGTATTTACAGCACAAGCAATAACAGCGATGTTGAGCTCCAGAAGAGTAATATTATGCTTATCGGTCCTACCGGTGTTGGAAAAACGATGCTGGCTCAGACTCTGGCAAAGATACTTAATGTGCCTTTTGCCATTGCAGACGCAACGACTCTTACTGAGGCAGGTTATGTTGGTGAAGATGTCGAGAACATTCTTTTAAGACTTATCCAGGCTGCAGATTTTGATGTGGAGAGAGCAGAACACGGAATCATTTATGTTGACGAGATTGATAAGATTTCACGTAAAAGTGAGAATCGTTCCATAACTCGTGATGTAAGCGGTGAGGGTGTTCAGCAGGCATTGCTCAAAATTTTAGAAGGCACTGTTTCCAATGTTCCTCCGGGAGGGGGAAGAAAGCATCCTCAGCAGGAATTTATTCAGATTGATACAAGCAATATTCTGTTTATTTGCGGCGGTGCGTTTGATGGAATGGAAAAGATTATCAGCAAGCGTATCGGCGGCAAGTCACTTGGTTTCGGCGGTGAAATCAATGCTGATAAGATTGACGATGAAAATGTTCTTAAGAGTGCTACGCAGCACGATTTAGTTAAGTATGGATTAATACCTGAACTTATCGGAAGAGTTCCTGTTATAACTGTTCTTGAAAATCTTGACAGAGATGCGCTTATCAGAATTATTAAAGAGCCTAAGAATTCCATATTGAGGCAGTATGTCAAGCTGTTTGAGATGGATGATGTTGTTCTTGAATTCAAGGAGGAAGCACTTCTTGCAATTGCGGATATCACTCTTGAACGCAAGACCGGCGCTCGCGGACTCAGAAGTGTGTTTGAATCTGTGCTTACAGATTTGATGTTTGAGGTTCCGAGTGATTATACAATTGAAAAAATAATCATTACGGAGGATACTGTCAGAAATGGTGCAGAGCCGATTATTATGAGAGATTCTGACAGAAAACCAAAGAATATTACCGCAAACAGCCTGAAAAACGCATAAAAATACAGTAAAAGGCAACTTTATTGTTGCCTTTTTTTTATTTATATTATATAATTACACTGATTATTTTTATTAACTAAGTAGGTTTTTAAATGAGTGAGTTAAATTCAACTGAAAATATAATGGAACTTCCGATTATTCCGTTAAGGGGATTGGTTGTATTCCCTGATATGGTGCTCCACTTTGATGTCGGCAGAAGGAAAAGCGTTGAAGCGGTAAGAACTGCTATGCAGTCTGGGCAAAAGATTTTTCTTGTATGTCAGAAGGATGCATCAATTGACGAGCCTGATATGGATGAGATGTTTGATATAGGTGTGATATGTACTATAAGACAGACATCAAGAATACCTAACACTGACAATTTAAGAGTTGTGGTGGAGGGCACTGCACGCGGTGCATTAATGAGCCTGACACAGACAAAACCGTTTCTTAATGGTGTTATAAATGTAATTTCCGATACTGTATCATCTGTAAGTGCGGATGAAGAAAGGGCTTATCAGCGTGCTGTTAAAAGGGAATTTGAAAATTATTCAGAGCTTGTTCCCCAAATCAGCGGTGATATAATCGCTAAGGTTATTTCAATTGAGAACAGCAGTGAGCTTGCTGACTATATTTGTTCAAATACTTTTCTTGATTATTCATCAAAACAGCTCGTGCTTGAGGAGTTGACTCCTTATAAGCGTCTTGTCCAGCTGCTTGTATTGCTGAAAAAGGAAATTGCCACACTGAAAATAGAGGCTGAGATTCACGAAAAGGTAAAGACTGAAATTGATAAAAATCAGCGTGATTACTATCTGCGTGAGGAAATGAAAGCTATTTCAGAGTCTCTTGGCGAGGGCGAAAATCCACTTGAGGAAGCAGAAGTATATAAAGAAAAGGTAAACGCTCTTTCCTGCAGTGATGAAATTAAGGATAAGCTTTTCAAGGAGTGCAATAAGCTTATCAAAATGCCTTCAGGCTCTCACGAAGGAACGGTTGTACGCAATTATCTTGACAAGTGTCTTGAGATTCCTTTCGGTAAATGTACGAAAGATACTATTAATCTGAGCAAAGCGCAGAAAATACTTGATAAAGACCACTATGGACTTAAAAAGGTTAAGGAAAGAATAGTAGATTCTTTGGCTGTTTATAAGAGAAATCCTGATTTCAGCGGACAGATTATCTGCCTTGCAGGTCCTCCGGGTGTTGGTAAAACCTCTATCGTCAAATCTCTTGCCAAGAGTATGAACAGAAAATATGTGAGAATCGCACTTGGCGGTATTCACGATGAGGGTGAAATAAGGGGACACAGAAAAACATATATCGGCTCAATGCCGGGAAGAATTATAGAAGCAGTTATTAAAAGCGGTGTAATGAATCCTGTGATTTTGCTTGATGAGATTGATAAGGTTGGTAATGATTATAAGGGCGATCCGTCCTCTGCTTTGCTTGAGGCACTTGATCCTGAACAGAACAGCACCTTTGCAGACCATTATATTGAATTTCCTATTGATTTGAGCAAAGTGCTGTTTATTACTACTGCCAACGATGTTTCTTCCATTTCCGCACCTCTGTACGACAGAATGGAAGTAATAGAGCTTAATTCCTATACAGCACTTGAAAAGTTTCATATTGCAAAAGAGCACCTTGTAAAAAAGGAAATGCAAAAGCATAATCTCAACGGCAGAGAATTTAAGATTACGGATGATGCGCTGAATACTTTAATTGAAAGCTATACGCGTGAAGCAGGTGTGAGAAAGCTTGAAAAGATGATTGCGTCACTCTGCAGAAAAGCGGCTGTTGCACTTGAAAGCGGTGAAAAAAGCTTTAAGGTTACGGATGATAATATTGAAGATATTCTCGGTAAAAAGAAATACGCTCCTGAAAAAATTTCATCCGATAATGCAGTCGGTACAGTGAACGGGCTTGCCTGGACAAGCGTTGGAGGAACAATTCTTCCGATTGAAATTTCTGCACTTGAAGGAACAGGAAAGCTTGAGCTTACAGGCAATCTTGGTGATGTGATGAAGGAAAGTGCAAAAACAGCCGTTTCATATGTAAGGTCGAAATCAAAAGAGTTTGGTATTGATTCTGATTTCTATAAGACTAAGGATATACATATTCATGCACCTGAGGGTGCAATCCCTAAGGACGGACCTTCAGCAGGTCTTGCCATTACAACAGCCCTTGTAAGCGAGCTTACAGGTATTGCAATCAAATCAAATGTTGCAATGACAGGTGAGATAAGTCTTAAAGGCAAGGCAATGGAAATCGGCGGACTTAAGGAAAAATCCATGGCAGCATATAAAGCCGGCTGTGACACGGTTATTATTCCGCAGGATAATGTTAAGGACCTTGATGAAATATCCGATGAGGTTAAATCTGTTGTTAATTTTATAGCCGTAGCAGGCTTTGATGAAATTATTCCTATTGCACTTGATGAAACTTTGGGTAAAGTTAAGAATACGAAAATAGCAGATGTGGTTATTCCTGATAAAAAGACGCGTACATCTGTTATAACACAGTAGGTGAAATATGAATTACAATAAAGCAGAATTTGAAAAAGCATATGGCCTTTTTTCTCAGCTGCCTGAAAGCAATGAACCTGAAATCGCCTTTGCAGGAAGATCAAATGTGGGTAAAAGCTCATTGCTGAATAAGCTGTTTAACCGAAAACAGCTTGCAAGGGTAAGCTCAGTTCCGGGAAAAACAATCACAATTAATTTTTACAATGTTGATGATAATAAGTTTGTTGATTTACCGGGATATGGTTATGCTAAAATAAGCAAGCAGGAGCTGAATCGTTTTTCAGGTCTGATGGAGGGTTATTTTCAGTCAGGCAGAAATATTGCACTTGTTGTTCAGCTTATTGATATGCGTCATCCGCTTACAAAGGATGATGAGGGTATGATTACTTTTATGAAAGAAATGGACATACCTTTTATCATAGTGATGACTAAGGCTGACAAGCTCAAGAAAAAAGCATATGAAGAAAGACTCAGACTTTCAAAGCAGGAGCTTGCTTTTGCAGGGGATGTACCTGTTGTTCCGTTTTCTGCCGTAACAGGGCAGGGGATTAACGGAATTAAAAATTATATTGAAAATGCAATTCGTGATGCAGGAGGATTATAAATTATGAGTAAGACACCATTTGTTTCTAAGGAAAAGGTTGAGGAGATTGCGAGCGTCTACCCAACACCGTTTCATCTTTATGATGAAAGCGGAATCAGGAAGAATGTTGAAAATTTAAAAAAGGCTTTTTCCTGGAATAAGGGATATAAGGAGTATTTCGCTGTAAAGGCAACACCGAATCCGTTTCTGATTAAAATTCTTCAGGAGTATGGCTGCGGCTGTGACTGCTCATCTGCACCTGAGCTTATGATTTCAAAGGCTATCGGTGCTGTTGGTGACGATATTATGTTTTCATCAAACGATACACCGCTTGAAGAATTCAAGATGTGTAATGACTTGGGCGGTATCATCAACCTTGATGATATTACACATATTGAAGCCGTTGAAAAGGCTTGCGGTAAGCTCCCTAAGAAAATGAGCTGCCGTTACAATCCGGGCGGTGTGTTCAAGATTACAAACGATATTATGGATAATCCCGGAGATGCGAAGTACGGTATGACCACTGAGCAGATATACGAGGCTTTTGCCATTATGAAAGAAAAGGGCGTTGAGGAGTTCGGAATACACTCATTCCTCTGCTCAAACACGGTAACAAATGAGTATTATCCAATGCTTGCAAAAATCCTGTTTGAGCTTGCTGCCGATCTTAAGAAAAAGCTTGGTGTACATATTACCTTTATCAACCTTTCAGGCGGTATCGGTATTCCTTACAAACCTGACCAAGATTCTAATGATATATTTGTTATCGGTGAGGGTGTAAGAAAGGCTTATGAGGAAACACTGATTCCTGCAGGTATGGATGATGTTTCCATTTATACTGAGCTTGGAAGATATATGATGGGTCCTTACGGTGCTCTTATTACTAAGGCCATTAATGAAAAACATACTCACAAGGAATATATCGGTGTTGATGCTTGTGCGGCTAATCTTATGCGTCCTGCAATTTATGGTGCATATCATCACATTACTGTGCTGGGCAAGGAGAATGAGCCTTGTGATAAGAAATATGATGTAACAGGCTCACTTTGTGAAAACTGTGATAAGTTTGCAGTTGACAGAATGCTTCCTGAAATTCATATGGGCGATTATCTGTTTATCCATGATGCAGGTGCTCATGGTTTTTCAATGGGCTATAACTATAACGGAAAGCTCAGAAGCTCTGAAATTCTGCTTAAAGAGGACGGCTCCTTCCAGCTGATAAGAAGAGCGGAAACCGCAAAGGATTATTTTGCCACCTTCGACTGCTTTGATTTTTACAATGATTTAATCAAATAAGAATTTATTGTATATGTATTTATGAAAATCCCTGATTGTTTTCAGGGATTTTTTCTTTACTTTCACGGTTTAGTGTGTTACAATATGATATACAAAATATAGAGGTAGTGTGATTTATGAGCAGAAAAATACAGGATGATAATCTGGACTTCTTATTTAAAGCGGTTTTGTCATTAGAAAATATGGATGAATGCTACGATTTTTTTGAGGATTTATGCACCGTACAGGAGCTTAAGGCCATCAGTCAGAGAATCGTTGTTGCAAAAATGCTTTCCGAAAAATGTGTATATACGGATATCGTCAATGCCACGGGTGCGTCAACTGCCACTATCAGCAGAGTAAACCGTTCTCTGCAGTACGGTTGTGACGGCTATGATAAAATTTTTGAAAGAATAAGAAAGCAGGAAAAGAATGAGCAGTTATAATGTCTTTGCTCAGTTTTATGATTATCTGACAGAAAATGTTGATTATAAAGTTAGGAGTGATTACATTTCTAACTTTTTTTCTGCCTATGGCGATAAAGGAAAAAAAGTGCTTGACTTAGCCTGCGGCACAGGTACTTTTACTAAGCTTCTCAGTGAAAAGGGCTATGATGTTGCAGGAATGGATATTTCTGAGGAAATGCTGACTGTTGCTGAAAGTAAATGCAATGGAAATCTGCAGTTCTTTAAGGGGGATATTTCGGATTTCTTCCTGCCGGAAAAATATGACTTTTGCGTTTGTCTGCTCGACAGTATCAATCATTTGGAAGGTATTGACAGCCTGAAGAGATGCTTTAGCTGTGTTCACGATTCACTTAATGATAACGGCATTTTTGTTTTTGATGTCAATACGGTTTATAAGCATAATGTTGTATTGAATAATAATACCTTCGCTTTTGATGAGGAAGACTTTTTTCTTTGCTGGGATAATGAAAATGTCGGAGATAATACAGTAAGAATACTTCTGGATTTCTTCGTATTCAATGGCAGCAGCTATGATCGCTACAGCGAGGAATTTTATGAAAAGGCTTATGAGCTGAATGAACTTCAGTGTGTATTGGACGGTTTTGAAATCATTGGTATCTATGATGATATGACTTTAAATCCGCCTGATGATAAAAGTGAAAGAGCTTATTTTGTATGTAAAAGGAAATAGTTATTATGGGAAAAATTGTAAGATATATTACTGATGACGGCAGTGCTTTTGTTATTGCAGCCGATACAACGGATGTTGTTGCAAGGGCGGAACAGATTCATAAGACATCTGCTGTGAATACAGCTGCTCTCGGCAGGCTTATGACTGCTGCTTCAATGATGGGTGATATGCTCAAGGGCAAGGATGATTCAATCACATTGAGGCTTAATGGCGGAGGTCCTGCAGGCTCGGTGATTGCTGTATCAGACAGTGACGGCAATGTTAGGGGATATGTGCAGAATCCTGTTGTGGAAATACCGCTTAATGAGGCGGGTAAGCTGGATGTTAAAGGAACTGTCGGAACAAATGGTTATCTTTTTGTGATGAAAGACATAGGATTAAATGAGCCGTATGTTGGCCAGACACAGATTGTAAGCGGTGAAATTGCTGAGGATATTACAAATTATTATGCAACATCAGAGCAGACACCTACTGTCTGTGCACTTGGTGTACTTGTAAATCCTGACTTAACTGTTGCTGCGGCAGGCGGATTTATGATTCAGCTTCTTCCGGGATGTCCTGAAGAGGTGATTGACAAAATTGAGTATGCTATGCAGGATATTGATCCGGTAACGACAATGCTCAGCAATGGAATGTCACCTGATGATATTGCGAAAAGGGCACTGAAGAATATCAGCATTGATAAGCTTGATGAGAGTAAAATAGAATACAGATGTAACTGTTCTAAAGAAAGAGTGGAGGCTGCTCTTATTTCAACAGGCAGAGAATCTTTGGAGGAAATGGCGGAATCAGATGAGGATACTTGTGTTGAATGCCACTTCTGTGACAGGGTTTATAAATTCACTCCTGACGATATAAAAAATCTACTTTAAAATTTAATAAAAAAATTAAAAAAAGGTATTGACATTTCTTAACAGTTATTGTATTATATAACACGTCGCGAGACTGCGACAAGGATGTGGGAGCATAGCTCAGCTGGGAGAGCATCTGCCTTACAAGCAGAGGGTCACAGGTTCGAGCCCTGTAGTCCCCACCATATGGCCCGGTAGTTCAGTTGGTTAGAACGCTAGCCTGTCACGCTAGAGGTCGTGAGTTCGAGCCTCATCCGGGTCGCCATTAATGCGGATTTAGCTCATCTGGTAGAGCGCCACCTTGCCAAGGTGGAGGTAGCGAGTTCGAGCCTCGTAATCCGCTCCATGGAGGGCGCTATAGCCAAGTGGTAAGGCGTGGGTCTGCAACACCCTGATCCCCAGTTCAAATCTGGGTGGTGCC
>JAAGKN010000470.1_pt1 | contig 96656 bp, 101 predicted proteins | sample 6206371 | NCBI WGS metagenome assembly JAAGKN01 (sample SAMN11533720, study PRJNA540317) | gut metagenome | isolation source: fecal pellets from male and female animal of same cohort | host: Peromyscus leucopus | place: USA:CA | collected 2017 | reverse complement strand
AGTCATTTGCTCTACCAACTGAGCTATGTCCCCAGAACCGGACCCGGAAAGGGAGAACGCAAAGTTCTGTTTCCGTGGTTCGCCGCAAATTTTGACATATAAAAAACTAAAAATCAAGAAAAAATAATATTAATTATCAGACTTAGGGTTTTGGGCCTCGGATAACAGTTTTTGGAAGTCCATTGATGCACCCGCATCAGAATCCAACCAGTCCACAATTCGGCTAATTAAGTCAGATATATATTTAGCCCCGGATTTTTTATTTCCGTGGAACTGATGCTCGTTCATCAGGCGCAACAAATCCAGACTTAATCCCGAAAGTGTCTGCAGACTTGCCGTATCAAAAATATTATTCTTGCCGTATTGGTATATCAGGTTTTCCAAATTATTGTGATATGCATGCAGGGATTGCATCTGCACGGTGTTGATTTTCAGGCGCGCTGCGATTTGATTCGTGCTCAAATCCTGCATTTTGTTAATGGTTTCCAATGTTACCTTGCCACGCATCCCCAGCATTTGGCGGATAAGTATAATCAGCCCCAATATTTGGGTCGATATGCGCGAAGACATATTATTCGCCATTGTCTTGCTTAGTTTCCGCGATATTCTGTAATTTGAATAGTCGTATAATAAAAACACCACCGGAATCGACAGCAGTGACGCCGCAATATTGTCTATCAGGTCGGCAACGCTGGGGTTGTGTATATTGTCTTTGGTTAGCACAAACAGCGTAATGCCACCCGCGATTGACAGCATATACGGTACAGATTTTAGCAAAATGCTGCGCAGTTGTATATTCATGTCCACAATTGTACCGCGGGTCGCCTGCGCACTCAATAGGAACGTTTAGATAGCATCCACCCCATCGGGGCGAATGCCTGCGGGCTGAATTAGTGTTGCAGGGCGTGTTGCCACGCGTCCACGCCGCACGCACAGCATTGCCCATATCCCAACCAGCCCCAGCATACATCCCAGAATTAGAACACTGTATCGCCAGCTGCCAAACAGCGACCCCAGCCCAATAATTAAACTAATAAGCATATATGTTGCCTGGTCTGTTATGCTATAGAAAGACAGTACTTCCATCCGCTGCTTTGCCGGGATGTTATCTTGGAAATGCGCGTAAGTTACAATTCTGACAATCGCACACAGCATATACGCCACCCCAAGTGCCACCAGCCCAACGATACTATAATGAAATGCGAACGTTATAAACAGACCGCCTGCTATAATAATCATTGCATAGGCCCAGTTGCCCCGAACGTTATAGAAATGGTGTGCCACCGCCTGGCCTGCCACCTGGCAGCACAGGATGAAAAATGGTACAATTCCGATAAATTCGGCTCTCAGGCCAATATCAACACCAATCAGCGATAAATAGTCGTTCAGATAAGAAAAATTCGTTACCATCACACACAGCGCCATCAGCGCAATAAGCAATGGGGCCTGCTTAAACGCCCCAAGGCCATTTTTTATCTGTGTCGCCAGGCTAACGTTTGGCTGCGCCCCTGTGTATTTTTCAATCAGATGCATCTGGGTTAAAAACAGCATTGAAATTATCATGCACACGATTGTAAGAGCTGTTATAATGTCATATCCGAAAAACAGCAGCAGCGACCCCGCCGCCGACAGTGCCTTTGCAACAGAGGCGATATTGCGTCGCCGCCCCAGTATTTTTGCATATACGTTTTCGTGTGTGCGTGCCCGCACTTCGTCATAGAGCACGTCTTCGGATACCGCGTCATAAATCGCGCCTTGCATTCCCCACAGTGCCATCCCAATCGCAAATGACGCAAAGCAAGGCCAAATTACCCACATTGCAAACGCGATGATTTTGAAGACTTGGCCCGCGAACAGAACATTTTTTGCCCCGCACTTGCGCGCGAACCATGTTAGTGGAAACTGGGTTATAATAATCGCCCCCGACCACAGCATCAGCAACAGTGATATACCCATATCGCTAATCCCGTGCGACTGCATAAATACTGCATATACCGGCGACAGCACCATTAGCGCATTAAAAAACGTATATCCGTATATATTTATTAAAAAGCGATTCAAGGAATATTTTTTAGGCATCATACATATTCTCTCTTTGCGCCAGATTATACACAAACGTCGCATTATTTCCATATCAAAAAGTGCGCAAATATTGATTTTTTTGACAAAAAGCATTATAATATATTGGATATAGGCCCACCAGCAAAGAGGTTGCATCAATGGCAATGAAAATGAATGACTTTTTACTAGAGTTTTATAAGCGGTTAATTTTCCGCGACATGCCGGTTGAGCAGTTTGCCCAGTTTTGTGATTATGTCAAGGCCGATGACTTTACCGGCGACATGAAAAAGTGGAAAGATTTGCTGGAAAAAGACCCTGCCGACCCCAGTGGAAAAACATTTTTATCTGACCCGATAACAAAGCTGTATAAGCGCAAAGCGTCACTAGATGTCACTGATTTGGAGCCTGACGACATAGATAAACTCTACAAGGCGTTCCAGAACGCATTTCGTAGTATGGATGCGGCGCGTTCTTCCTTCAAGGACAAGGATAAGGCGACCAAGTTCTTAGACAAATATTTTGGGGCGGGGCGTCTGTTTTCGCATGCCACGGCCAATCCGCGTGCCGAAAATTTAATCCAAAATGACTTAAAGAATTTCCTTGAAACAAACAAGGATAACCTGAAGTTCGTCTTCAAAAAGTGGGGGGTAATCAATGATGATTTCTCCTACAAGGATTTGATGGATGGCATTGACAGCCACAAGTATAATAAAAACTCGGATTTTCAGCATCGCTTAGATACCATAATTGAATACCTGGTTTATTACAAAGACGACCAGGAATTCCTTGCCAAAGACCTGAAACTGCGTCCAGGCCAGCAAATGCCGGATTTTTCTGACATCAAAAACGGTTTTAACGATGATGTTATCGATGCACCCCATCGGGATTTGTTCAAATCTGAATTTGTTGACATCCTGCGCGAGCTATATACCACATCTGATGCATACGATGTTTTTAAGGACCATGATAGTGGCAAAATATCCAAGCATTTTGATAAGGCCAAGGCGTTTTTGGACTATAATACCCCCGGCGAAAAAAATTATGTAAAGCCAAAGCGCGAAGACCAGCTAACAATCGCGCAGCGCCTGTCGGATTTTGTATCAGATAACTATAAAGATACCATTGAAAAGTATATTAAGTTCAGTGGCGACCGCCTGTTCTTCTCTGACGCGGCCAAGGCGATTGTTGGCGGCCTGGACAATGCCAAAGTTCGCCCGACCGACGGCCTGGCTGGCGCCAAGAAAGCCATGGGTGGCATTGTAGAAGACCTAAATGCGGCGGGCAAGTTCACAGCGGCCAAGCATGCAAAATGGTTTGCCGGTGCATTGAATGAATTTAGCGATGATAAAAATATGTCGCATATTTTTGACGGTGCCCTGAAAAACAGCACGCAAATGAAAGCACTAATACGCGAATTAATATTCAAAGCCGTTCGTGAAAATAAGATAGACGAAGCAAAAACCGCCATGGAAGTATTGTCTGTTATAAAATACGGCATTACCACCAGCAAGATAATGGATGCTATAAATAAAACAGATGTATCGCTGTTTTCCGATGGCAAGCTTTCCTGGAACAAGAACGAAGGCGTTGCATTCGTTACCGCCGCCATGGATAAAAGCCTAAAATTTGCAATAAAGGGCTTGGGATATGGGCTAACAATCGTGGGCAACTCAATAAAGCAGTCGGGCAGCAAGATACACAAAACCACCGGCGCCCTGAACAAGGAACGTAAAAAGCGTCTGGCATCGGATGCCGCGGCCAAGCAAGACCTGGATACCAAGATAGGCGAAGAGCGGCAAATGAAAACAACGCTGGAGGCTCAGGTCTCCACGCACACCGCTGCCGGCCGGACCGAGGCGTCACTCAACAGCGACATGACCCTGGCCGAGCAAGAGCGTAACCTGGCCAGACGCGACATTGAAACGGCACTGCAACAGGTTGTGGCCTGGATTCAAAACCATGATGACACCAACCCCGACTATGCGGCTGTATACAGATATTATCAGACGGTCGTAGATGCGCTGGATTCCAGAAGTGGTGGCACGTGGGCACCGGTCGCGTTGCCCGCGCATTTGACGGCGCCGGGTGGCGGCCTGTTTGGCGTGGAAATGCAGATAAATCATGATGTAGCAGTTTTCCAGGCCAAAACTGATGAATACAGCACCGCAAACGATTATCTAAACGATTTAACGAATGCACGTACCAGTCTGGATGCAATATCGCAGCGCTTAACCGCCCACCTGGACGAGTCACGCGATTGGGATGCCAACCATCATGACAAGACCGAAGAGCTAATTAATTACTGGAACATGCTGGAACAGGGGCGCGATTCACACATGGGTCCTATGTATTCTTGGTTTGGACGTAAAAAGACCGCAGAAAAGAAATTCAAAAATATTCGTGGTAATTTAATCCAGAACGCCATGACAAATAAAATCGCAATGGACAAGTAGACTTGATTTTTATCGCGATTTATGATATACTGAGACCATATCACAGTGCACCGCGATTATCGCGGTGTTTTTTATTTTCAAAATAACCTTAAGGATAAATTATGGCAAAAGTTCTTCAAATACGTCGCGGCAACGCGGCTGCTAATGACAAGTTCACAGGACTGTCTGGGGAAATATCGTTTGATACAGATAATAAAACCCTGCGTGTCCATGATGGTGTAAAGCTGGGCGGATATGCGCTGGCACGGGCGGATGGCGTCACATCCGGGTCAGATTTTGACATCAATTCCGTCCCCGATGAATTTTGGCAGGCAAAGTTCGCACAGTTTGCGCCCTCCGGTGGCACAGGGGGCGGCACAGGCACGTCTGTTACGGAAATGGTTAGTCGCGCCGTCGCCATTCGCGCAACAACATACATTGAATATGTATTGGCCACAGACCGTGCACCAATATCCGTTCGTGCAGAATTGGTGTGCCAGACGGCCGATTGTGGCTATGCGGCGGGGGATATAGTATGGGCGTTTGGCACCGGCACATATATGTCGCCCCAGGTCAACACATTTTCCGACGAAGATGGTCTGCATCTGCGTTTGATGATTGGCAGCCAGGATTTTTGGACGCCGCATAAAACAACCGGCGTTAAGACAAATGTTGCCACCGCATCGTGGAAATTGCAGTTCAGAGTTTACTGTTGAAACCCGTAAAAACATCTGCTACGGTTATCTGCGTAATAGAATAACAGAAAGGATAAGATATGTATATATTGGCCCTAAATTGCGGTTCATCAACGTTAAAGTTTCAAGTGTTTGATACAAAAACATACCAGCCGGTATTTAAGGGTAATGCTGAAAAAATCGGCGAAGAAGGGGCCTTTGTAACATATAAATCTGATTCTAATCGTGGGCGCAAGGATTTGGCGTTATCTAATCATTCGGACGCATTGACCGCGGTAATTGATTTGTTAAAAGAAAACGGTATCCCGTTGTCTGAAATCGGGGGCGTTGGCCACCGCGTTGTGCATGGCGGCGATAAATTTGCCTGCAGCGTCGAAGCAACCGACGAAGTAATCAAAACAATTAACGAATTAAAGGATTTGGCACCATTGCATAATCCTGCGAATTTGATTGGTATTATCGCCGCCAAGGAAGTTTTGCCAAACGCCAAGCAGGTGGCCGTATTTGACACTGCTTTCCATCAGACGTTGCCGGATTATCATTATCGCTATGCCGTGCCCGGCGCATGGTATCGCGAACTGGGCGTACGCAAATACGGATTCCACGGCACATCACACCTATATGTGGCCAAGCGTGCGGCGGCATTAATGGGGCGCAATGCATCCGATTGCAATATTATCTCAATGCACATGGGGTCTGGCGCATCGGCATGCGCGATTAAGCACGGCTACAGCATTGATACATCCCTGGGGATGACGCCGCTGGCGGGGCTTGTCATGGGCACGCGCTGTGGCGATTTGGACCCGTCAATTCCATTTTATGTAAAGGAAAAATTGGGCCTGTCTGATAAGCTGGTAATGGAGGCATTAAATAAACAGTCCGGCATCTTGGGGATAACAGAATGTTATGCTGACCGTCGTGATGTATTAGACCACTATCGTGAAGATGACAAGTGCCGCCTGGCGATGGATATGGAGGCAGCACGCGCCAAGAAGTTTGTAGGCTCTTATATTGCAGCAATGGGCGAACCGCTTGATGCGATAGTCTTTACCGCCGGCGTTGGCGAAAACAATGCAGACATCCGTGCCAAGATTTGTGAAAACATGTCGCACTTGGGGATAAAGTTGGACCCGGCCAAGAACGAAGCAGCCAAGGCGTTCTTAGGTGCGGGCGAAATGGAAATTAGTGCGCCTGATTCAGCGGTCAAAGTCTTTATGATACCAACAAACGAAGAATTGGTCTTGGTCGAAGACACGGTCGCAATCATGAATGGAACGTATAACCCCGACCATGTAAAGATGGATTATTCGTTCGCGAAATAAAAAAATCCCCCGTCTGGGGGATTTCTTTTTGACACGGCGTGCGCAAATTTTGTATCCTGCCCCGTATGGGGGGATGACATGAAATACTTGGCACAATTTTGTGTTATTATGGTGTTCGTCCTGTTGGGCGAATTTTTAGGCTGGCTTATACCGCTGCCGATTGCGGGCAGTATTTATGGCTTGGTTCTGCTGTTTTTGGCGCTAACATTCAAAATTGTAAAACTTTCCTGGGTCGAAGACGTGGCTGGTTGGCTGCACGGCATTATGTCTTTGTTTTTTGTTGCGCCCGCCGTTGCAATAATTGATATTTGGGGTGATATTTCAAATATATGGCCGATGCTGGTTCTGCTGCTGGTTGTGACATATTTTGTTTCAATGATAACAACTGGTGTTACCGCCCAGGCGCTCATTCAAGACAACGCGCCCGCCGCCAAAGACAAGAAAGGAGACCGGAAATGATTGATTTTCTGTCTGCGTCGCCATATTTCGGTGTAGTATTAACGTTGGCTATGTTTCTGCTGGCGGTTATGATTAATAAAAAATGGCCGTCGCCGTTTACAACACCGCTGTTTTTGGCAACGATATTAATAGTTCTGACTTTAACGTCGTTGCATATTCCATACGCGGCCTATGACCGCGGGGCGCAGTATATAACTTATTTCCTGGTGCCCGTCACGGTCTGCTTTGCCGTGCCTATGTATAAACAGTTGCCGCTGTTACGGCGTCATGCGTTGCCTATATTGCTGGCGGTGTTTATTGGTGTTGTATGCTCGGTGCTGTCGGTTATATTAATATGTATATTCCTGGGGCTGGGGGATATTGTTGCGCGTTCGCTGGCGGCAATATCTGTGACAACTGCAATTGCAATCGGCATCACTGAAAAACTGGGTGGTGTGGTTGCACTAACAGTATCATCTGTGATTGTTACAGGCATGCTAGGCGCGTCGGTCAGTGACGTTCTTTGTCGCTGGCTGGGGCTGCGTAATCCGATTGCGCGTGGTCTTGCAATTGGGAATGCTTCACACGCGGCCGGCACCGCCAAGGCAATGGAAATGGGCCCCGTCGACGGCGCAATGAGCAGCCTTGCCATCGTTCTCTCAGGGCTAATTACCGCGGTTGTCGCGCCGTTTGCGATATATGCGTTCTTTGGTGCGTAATGCGGCAATGTGTTCGTGTGCGTGCGCATAAAATCCTATAAATCATAGGACAAGAACCTTTTCCTAAATGCAGTATTCAAATTGAAACGCGCAATAAAACAGGGTATAATTCGTTTGTCTTGTATATAGACGTCACAAACCTTGAAAGGAGAGAAAGGATGAGAGGATTGACAAACTATATTCTAAAACCGTTGACATTCATCGGTGCTTTGAACTGGGGACTGATTGGATTGTTCGGTTTTGATTTGGTCGCATTTATTTTTGGGCCTGCGACCCTGGCCAGCAGTATTGTTTACTGCATCATCGGTATTGCCGCATTGTTATGGCTAATTGTCATGTTTATTGACCGCCCGATACGGGATGTGCGATAATATTGTTGCAATATAATTCATGTCAATTTGCGCCCCGATTGGGGCGTTTTTTTGCAAATAGGGATATGCTGTGGTATAATAAGGGCATGATTGGCAGCATATTGCTTTTCTCTATTCTCGCTGCGGCGCCTGCTGTGCCGGTCCCATCTGTTTCTGATGATGTTTCAATCGAAGAAGTGCCTGTCGTTACCCCAACTTATGCCGGTGTTGCAATAAGTGACGAAGAGCACGAGCCGCTTCCTGCCACAAAAAACGATGTTGCGTTACCCCAGTCATCGTCTACGCCGCTTATATCAATAAATACAGACAGCGTGCTTGATATGAATTGGACTGGGGCCATGGAACTGTCAGACCCGGTCTTGCGTCCAATGCCGGTTGTTTTGCCGTTTTTGGAATCTTACCCAATTGATAACATAGAAGTAAAACTGCGACTGTTAAATCTTTCTTTTTGATAAAAGTTCAGGCATGAAATATGCTATAATATTCAGCAGGGGGGCGTCCGCATGCCATCAAAATTTACCGAGCAGCAAAAAATAGAAATCCTAAAATACGCAAAGAACAACAGCATTAGCGCTGCTGCTAAAAAATTTGGTGTATCGGTTGGCATAATTGGGATATGGAACGGGGATTTACATGTTTTTCGGCCAAAACAGCGCACCTTTACGCTGGAATTTAAGATGGAGGTGCTGGCCTATGCGCGTGATTTTGGTGGTGCGGCGGCGGCTGAAAAGTATGATGTGCTGCCCAGTCAAATATCTGATTGGAATAAAAAGCTAAAAGTCTATGAAACGCAAAAAAGATATAGCGAGAATGAAATCTTGGAAATCCTAAACTATGCCAAGGCGCATGGTGTTGTATGGGCTTCGCGCCAGTATAACGTGGCCGAGGCGACAATTAGTCGATGGAACAAAACGCGCAATATATACGACGAACGTCCGATGCCTAATTCTGATGCCTGTACCCCGGCCCAGCAGATTCAGATGCTTGAACTGGCCAAGAAGCGTTATTTTTCTCTTCCCAAATCTGAACGCAGTGCGCGTACCGCGTTTTTAGAAATATCAACAGAATACGGCATAACAGTGGACCAGCTTTATGTCTGGAATAAAAAATATAAGATTGTTCCTGTCCGTGCATCGCGCCAGCAGACGATAACGCAAGCTGAAATTGACTCTGTTCAAAGTGCGCTGCACAGCTCGCAAAATCGTATTGCGACGGCTTCTCGCAAGACGGGAATTACCGCCGAACGCATTAGTAAAATGCACAAATCGCATCAGGTAACGTTTCGTGTGGCCGATGTCCAGACCACGCCACCCGTCGCCATTAGCCCACAAAAATCGCGTAAGATTAGCTCTATCCTCTATGGCCTTTTGCGGGCCAAGTTAAATCATTAATAAAACCAGTTGACATTAAAATTGTTATAGTGTCTAATTGCGCCACTAAAAAAAGATAAACATGCACTGGATAAGAATCAGATGTGATTCTTGTTCGGTGCTTTTTTGCGGCCAATGGAGGTAGATATGGCGTTTTCAAAAAACTTAAAAATGTTTATGTCGTATGTTTTACCATCAATGATAAGTATGCTTATCATCGGTTCTTACAGTATTATCGACACTATCTTCATCGGCCAGAGCGCCGGCGAGGTAGGGCTGGCCGCTGTTGCCATAACATGGCCGATAGTAATGCTCTTTGGGGCGTTTGGCGATATGCTGGGGACGGGCGCCGCCATTATAATATCCCAGTCGCGCGGCCGCAGCGATATTGCCAGGGCGCGTATGGCGTTTGGCAATATGATAGTTCTGCAGGTTATATTCAGTTTTGCTTTAATGATAATCCTGGGCGGCTTTTTATCAAAAATGCTATTATTTCTGGGTGCCAGTTCTGAATTTATACAGGTTTCTGTTGAATATGCGCATGTTATGATTAGCTTTAATATCGTCAGCATGTTTATAATGGGCATCTCGTCAGTTATTCGTAATGATGCACGTCCTGTGCTGGCCATGTGGCTAACAATTTTTGGGCTGCTGCTAAATATAGGGCTGGACTATTTATTCGTATTCCCTTTGGGCTTTGGTGTTGTAGGGGCGGCATACGCAACTATTATATCTCAGGCAATATGTACGCTTATCGGTCTTGGCTATTTTGCCACGCGCTATACCGTTTTAAGATACGGCATGGATATGTTCCGGATAAGATGGGCCGCTATCGCCGAAATTATAAAGAATGGCATCCCGTCACTTGGCAACCAGCTTTCGATTATAGTGATGCTGTTGCTGCATAATTATCAATCTATGCGGTATGGTGGAATAAATGGCTTGGCGGCATATACGTTTGTTGGCGCCATGGAATCAATTGGTTCTTTGCTAATGACAGGTCTGTCGTTGGGCGTTTTACCGCTGGCGGCGTATTTATATGGCGCAAAGCATTACTCTCGTCAGAATATTGTCGGTAACATGGGCTATAAAACAGCGTTTGTTTTAGGGGTGCTAATGATGACAATATCTATTGCCGGCCATAATATTTTCCCGGCCTGGTTTAACCTAAGCGGCGGCGCCGCATCTATGGCGTCGCATGCGTTGATAATCAGCTCTACCGCGTTTATCCTGCTGGGCGTTGTGCGCGTTGCCGGTTATTACTATCAGGCCACTGGCAAAATTAGGGCGGCATCCATGCTTATTTATGGGGACTCATTTTTTGCCTTACCGCTGTGCTTGTTTATATTGCCGATGATATTTGGGCTTGACGGAGTCTGGCTGGCAATGCCTGTATCTCGGGTGCTTTTATTTGGGCTTGTATGCTGGTTGTGGTTTGGGCATGGTAAATCCAGAACTCGTGCCTTAGAAACCAACCACCGCATCTACAGCATAAGAAAGTACAAATGCAATTAAATAATTCCCGCCCAACAGGGCGGTAAAAATTAGCTCGACTAACAGGCTCGAGACATTGCTTAATTGCAGCTCTTGCCGTGGCTCTTTTATCTAATTGGTGCGGCCACTTTGTTTAATATCGGCATTTTTCCTGTTTCTTGCCTGTGTTTTTGCAACCAAGAATTTTCAATATAATCTAACTGGCATACGGGACAGTGTATGTAACAAAATAATGTTGCAGCACCATGTTTCGTTGGGGTTGTTTTTTGTGGGGTGTGCAAGTGCCGTGCGCATCGCTTGCGTAAATTTTTTGCTTGGCCTATATATAAAATAAATCCGTCCGCCCGACAAAGGGCATAACATCCCGATGTTCGCGGAATCAAGTGGCATTGTGATTTCGCGAACATATTTTGGGTGTATTGCAAAGGGACCAATTCTTTAATTGTCATTGTTTAAATTCTTTTTGTATTCTGCAATCGCTGTGTCCATAGCTCTTACAAGTTCTTCGCGTGGTTGGCGCGATGAATAGTCTGACAGCTTAGCGCCGCTGTTTGAATTGCCTGTCTGCCAAAAATCAGGATTGCAGATGAATTTTTTATTTTCGGGAAGCAATTCAAAAATATTGTCTAAGAGTTTTGACATATTCTCTTCACTGAAGTTGGCGCCATAAGACAACAGGAAAGCCCCGATGAAAGGAACAAATACACGATTAAAAACTTCGCAACCAGTGCTTTTGAATAGTGCGGTATCTGGATATTGGCCCTGAAGTTTTTGCTTCAATATTTTCCAGTAACTTAAAAATACGGCTGGTTTATCCGAGACAGGGTTAGTTGAAATTAGAACATGTCTGTGCAAAACGTCTGCAACGGCGCGCTGTTTGGTTTTATTGTCGGTTTTGTTGCTCTTTAACCCGTCCAGTATAATTCTGTTACGCCATACGCTGTCCTGTCTAGAGTTTAAGTCCAGAACAAACTGCAGGGCTTTCAATGTAGAATCACCATCAAGTTTGCGTTCCCATGCGGACGGAATAAGGGTGTCTGCTGTGTTTCTGTTCTGCAAATGTGCGACAAGCTGCTGAAAATGATCGGCAGAGGGCTTCTTTGCCAGATAGTTGCATATTCCAAATTGGACGATTTCATTTTCTTCAGACATATTTGGAATTATCACAACAGGAATTTCATTGTCACCCAATTCTGGGTTTTTTTCAAGTGCAACGCGCCATCCACCGATACGGTGTTGGCCGTCCATGATGCTAAGCGGAGTGTTTATGACCAGCTCTTGGCTGCATTCGTCAAATGGCATTTGAGTGCGTGATGCAAGCAAGATTCCGGTCGGGGTGGCGAAACCTCCCCTGGGGGCAGTACCTTGTTCTTTTACTTTTTTTATGTCTCTCGCAATTCGGTTCATACCTGCTGGATCTTCCGGACGCTGGGCATTTGCATCGCTGAAATCTTGCGGGTTTAATTTTTTTGCTTCGCATATATCGGAGTTGACCAGGTCTGAGATTTTCATCATCGCAGTATAAAAAATCCCGCCCAGTTGAGTGCCTTTTATCGCTTTTAACTTTAATTCATTCATTTTTTTCCCTTTTATTATTCGTGGGTATTTTATTGCAGACAATAATAATATGCAAGAAAAAATTAACATGTTAAAAAATACATGTTTGAAAAAGGATGTTTGGTTTGTCATGTTGCTATTATTTTAAGTGTTTGCGGCCTAAAAATAGTGTTGGCGCAATATGGCGTTGGATATCTTGCAGTTAGCAGGACTACATATTGAAATATCATGTTTTTTTTCTTTGTTCCCCGCGTGAAAAGTATGTGTTTTAGTTTTCAGAAAATAGGACTTTTAGAGCTGTGTACAGTTGCCTGTTGATGCTAAATTTGTTGCCAAAACAATAAAAAATCCGCAGATGACTGCGGAAAACTTGGCTCGGGCAGCTGGACTCGAACCAGCGACATACGGATTAACAGTCCGTTTTGGCAACGTTTTAATAATCTTTAACAATGATGAATTTTTCTTGATATTCTGCGGCGTTTGGGCTATTGTGTTGTTTAACAAAGTTTAACCAAAATCGGTAGCAAAAAACGCCAGTGGTAGCAAATAGGTAGCAAAAACGACACACGGACTACAATGAGGACTATAAAAATGATTGAAGAAAAACAATGGCTTCCAGAAGTTGTTGACGGCGCACTCGGTGCGCTACCCATTGTTGGCTCAATGGCATCAAATGCTTTTTGCCAGTGGCGCAAGAAGAACATAGATGTCGCACGAGAAATACTGCTGACCAATATTCGCCAAGGCGACGTTGAATCCATACAAAAAGACGAGCTATTCAGCATGTTAGCCCGCTTCTCGCGTTCTGTACAAGAAGGACTTGCAAAATCAAATCTTATCCTAATGGCTCGTCTTATCTCTGGTATTGGCCGCGTAGATGAGGAAAACGGTAAAGCAGAAACATTCAGTCAATATGCCTCTATCCTTGAAACATTAACTTATGAAGAGATTGTGTTTTTGGCCGAGTGCATCAAGTATGGCGACGTCATTCCAGACAAAGAAGAACTAAAACAAAGTCTGCAACAAAAAGGTTTGTTTGTTTGGGGATGGCACACATCTATATCTAATAAATTTGTTCCTACAGAATCACCATCTTGGGCGCCGCAAATCCCAAATTTTTCACTTCCTGAACACGCGTGGAGGGCAGCTGATATCTTTCATCTAAATATTTTTGGAGAGTCGGAAAAGAAAAAAGAGCCAATCCCATACGAGGTCCACACAAGTGTTGTCTATCGATTTTCCGACAAGTTAAATCGTTTGTTGAGGTCTTATGGCAATTTATGGGATGACATAAGTCATTGGGCAGACGAAAAGGAAAATAGCCATGAATAACCGTTTCAACTTTACCGAAAAGGCTTTGGCGGCGTTGCCAATCCCGACCGACAAGAAGCCTGTAGTGTATTATGACGAGGGTCAACCGGGGCTGTGCGTTATTGTGACCTATGGCGGTACCAAGACCTATTATTCGTACATAAAGTTCCAGGGTGTGCCAAAACGCACCAAAATCGGACGTGTTGGCCCTACGACCAAGCTCATAGACGCTCGTGCCAAGGCACGTGAACACAAAACTATCGCCGACCATGGTGACGACCCCAGCGCAGAGCGGGACGAGGCACGAAAGGACATGACCTTGCGCGAGTTCTTTGAAAAGCAGTATTTCCCGCGATATGCCCAAGTTCACAAACGCCCGAAGTCCCAGGTCAAGGACGAGTCAATGTTTCGTAATTATCTGGCACCGTTTCACAACCGCAAGATGATTAGCATCAAGCATGCCGAAATTGAACGCCTGCATGCCGAGCTTTGTGCCAGGATTAGCCCCTATACCGCCAATCGGGCGATAGGCTTGCTTAAGCACATGTACAGCAAGGCGATTGAATGGGGGTATCCCAAACGGCATGAGAATCCTGTGATTGGCATCAAAATGTTCAAAGAAAAGCCCCGAGACCGTCTCCTGCAACCTGATGAAATTAAGCGCTTTTTTGCTGCATTGAACGAGGAGTCCAATGAGTTGTTTAAGAGTTACGTTCTGCTATCTCTATTCATTGGACAGCGCCGCCAAAATATGCTCGGGATGAGATGGTCGCATACAGACTTGACTCTACGTATTGCATATTTCCCAGATTCAAAAAATAAGGAGTCTCAGCGCATCCCATTAAGTGACCAAGCTGTCCAATTATTATCTGAAATGCAAAAAAACGCGACTGGCGACTGGGTATTCCCTAGTAATGGAGGCAGCAAAAGCGGGCATATAGAAGACTTCCATCGCCCATGGTATGCATTGCTGAGTCGTGCCAATATTCAGAACCTGCGATTTCATGATTTGCGGCGCACATTTGCCAGCTACCAGGCCATAAATGGGGCGTCTTCGTTTGTTTTTGGGCGGGCTCTGGGCGACAAGACTGATGCCGCGGTCAAGGTTTACGCTCATTTGACTGATGACCCAGTCCGCCAATCAATTCAGAAAGCCACCGACATGATGCTGGGGTATGCCGACACTAGCAGAAAGTAACATTATAACTGTTCTAAAGTACAGTTTTGAATATTTTCAAATTGTAGGTATCTTTTGAAACTTTCTCTCAGTTCTGGCTCTAGTTTTCTTAGTTTTAGTTCGTTTTGATATTCTGCAAGTTTGTCTTTTATTGTATCTATGCCGAGTTTGGTTGTTGTAATATTAGAAACTTGTGGATCGTAGCCCAAATCATTAAGTGTTTGTTTTGAAATTAGATATATTTCATGTACTTTGGAGGAAACGTCAAAGCCAAAAAGCATTTTGGCTTCTTCGTCATATTTATTAAACTGTTTATAAAAACTTATTAAACCTGCAATAGTTTTTTCTTTGTCTGCAACAGGCGTATTAGCATAATTCAAGTGTGGTTTTGTTTGGATTTTATAATTTACAAACGCAAATAAAGTGTCATATAAGTCTGTATATAACTTCAGCCTATGAGGAAACAATGCGTTCCATTTGCTAATTTTATCGTCTTGTTCCATTAACTTCAGATCATGTTCTAGATCTTGGCGCCTTATTTCCCTTTCTTCATCTCTATCTTCTTTTCGTAGTTGTCTTTGTTGTGCATTGGATTTTACTGTATACCATAATGAAATTGCCGCGATGGCAGCCGATATAATAGCAGCAATGGCCCCCCAATCTGTTCCGTACTGTTGAACAATTAGTGGCTCATTTAATAATTCTACAGGCATTGAATAGCACCTCTTTTTTATCTATTTAATCCTAATTTTTGTAATATCAATACTCAAATTTATAAAATACGCTGAGGTTTTTGGTAACAAATAGTATTTTCTGGTAATATCTGGGAAAAATATTGACTTTTTCGTGCTTATCTGGTAATATCTGGGAAAAGTTATAACAACAGGAGTTCCCAGATGCCAAGTAATCGTGACATTGTTATTACGCCGGAAATGCTCAACAATATTGCCGAAATTGACCGCTTCGCGGCCAGTTGGGCTGGCGGCGTTGGTCGTCCAACGGCGGCCGAATTGAATGTTATGCGCCGTGTCGCCACGATTGAATCAGTCGGCTCGTCAAACCGCATTGAAGGCAACAAGATGACCGACGAACAGATAGAAGAGCTGTTTAATCGTATCAATCAGCAATCTTTCACGACACGCGATCAGCAAGAGGTTGCCGGATACTCTGACCTGTTGAACGCTATCTTTGAGAACTATCGCGATATTCCGCTGACCGAAAACTATATCAAGCAACTGCACAAGACTCTGTTGCGGTATTCGGACAAGGACGAGCATCATCGTGGTGAATACAAGAAGGACAGCAACCGTGTCGCCGCTTTTGATGCGGCCGGTAATGAAATTGGCTCCATCTTTGAAACTGCTACACCATTTGACACGCCGCGCCTAATGGAAGACATTATCAAGTGGACGAATAATACACTGGATGACCGCTTCTTTCACCCGTTGATTACGATTGGGGTGTTTGTGGTGCATTTTCTGTCAATCCACCCGTTTACAGACGCTAATGGGCGCCTTTCGCGTGCTTTGACTGTCATGCTGATGCTAAAAGCCGGCTATGAGTATATGCCGTACGCTTCAATGGAATCAATCATAGAAGCCAGCAAGGACGCTTACTATCGCGCTCTGCGTGGCACACAAAAGACCATCTGGGGCGACAAGGTCGATTATGAGCCATGGCTGACGTTCTTTATTGGGGCTTTGGTAAAACAGAAACGCCATTTGGAGGCCAAGCTTCAGCAACTGCAGGATTCCAGCAGCAAGCTGTCCGCAACGGCTTTGGCTGTACTGGACCTGTTTGCGACCAAGTCAGAGATGACGATGCCGGAAATCGTGACCGCCATGAACAAGAACCCGGAAACCGTCCGCAAGGCCGTGCAAACCCTGGTCAAGTCCGGCCGCCTGACAAAAGTCGGCTCGACCAAAGGCGCAGTTTATAGCATTACAAGCAAGGGTGAAATGTATGACGTTAAAAGAAGCTAAAAGATATTTACATTTTGTGGATGACGTTTTAGGGCGCTTAATTTTTGAGCGTCAGTGTTGTTTAGACTTCCATAATGCGCTCATAGCGCAGAAAGCGAATAATAACATGTTTATTTCATGGGTTCTGGAAAATTATCATAGAAACTTAATAATGAACCTGTGTAAAATACTGGAACCCCGAAAAAACGATAAACATAAGTGTACTTTAAGATTCTTTGTGCAATTTTGCAAAGATAATTATCCATTACTGGAAAAAACTATGCAAAAGGCCACTGTTACTTTTACCGATATTACTACAGGCGAAAGCCATGAGCGTTCTATTGCTCCAGAAATGTTGACGGTGTTACATAATATTAACTTTGAGGCTGATTTGACACTGATTGATAAAATGCACAGAAAGCTGAAACGCTGTAGAGATAAGCGATTGGCTCATAACTATAAAATGGCTTCAAAAATACCATTCCCACCAATAGATGAATTGCATGGCTTTATAGACATTATTGAAAAAATGATGGTAACTTACCACCATTTGTTCAGAGAGGGAATTGACAACAGCAACTTAAAACACCCCAACCGATACGGGGATTTTAGCTTGCATTTAGCATGAGTCTCAAAACCTTCTTATCAGCTCAATTTCCAGGCGGCGCTTGTCGTATTCGCGTGATGGGATGTTAGAGTTATGGCGGCTGTAAGTATAGCTGACCGCCGGGATGATATCATGCCAGCTGAACTTGTTGTTTGATATGCGTGTATAGGCGCGCCAAATTGTGTCGCGCCACCCGCCAACAACCAACGCCGCCCCACCAAGATTAAGTTGGCGCAAGCGAAGACGCAGGTTATGCGCTTACTTCAAGTCAGCCCAAACACGCAGTTGCCACTATCCGCCGCATACATGGCATGGACGACCGCCGTCCATGATAGCTGCGCCTTTCTGAGTTTTTAAGCAATTGTTGTCGCATTTTTGCCCCCAATCGCAATCAGGTTTATGGTAAATTTTTGAAACATGGTTATAAATAACAGGTTGTACATTCCCATTCAAATTAACCACATTGTCTATATCTGGATACAGTTGCTTAAACAGTTTGACATTATGACTAACCAGATAATCGTTATCGTCATCAAGCATTTTGCAATACTTAACTTGGGATAGTTTTTCGTTATATTCAGCCGCCATGCTTTTTGCCGCTTGATAGTCGCGTTCAGCTGCTTGCATAATTTTAGGTGCTAGGAGCTCTTGCATGTTTGATATGATAGTCTTCCAATTGTCGCCCCAGGCATCTTTGAGAAGTGTTGCGGCATATTGTTTTCTGGTGGCAAATTGTGCACGCATTTTATCGGGTAACACTTTCAGACTGTAGTGTGGTTCGCACCATTGTGTTATTCGCATATCAGTGCCTTCTATGAAATTGTATGCCCCAACAGCTTGTTCTAATATTTTCATATCGTTGTTTTCGTGAAAATTTTTAAATTTTTCTACATCTACCATTTTGGTAAAAACATCCATAAACACAGCAATATCTGCATCTGGAATTTCGGTTGACGTTTGTACAACAAAGCTTTTATCTGATTTGGTGATAGAGTAGCGAACCCCATCTACTTCGGCAGCTTGTACCTCCTCTGGTTGATTTGTATCAGATAGTGCATCTGGTGTTTTATCCAAAAATTGTTTCGGTTTTAATGGATTTTGTTTGCTCCCATTTTCATGTGGGCTATTTAATTGTTTTAATACCTGGGGCTTTTGGCCATTTGACGTATCATTGACTGCTATATTTGACTCTTGGGCACCAAGCGTAAATCCTGTTTTGCCTGTGCGAACATTATTTCTATGCTCAACGGAAGACGCATGCACCGTATTCTTTACAAAGCCAATGTGACCATCCAAGTTATGTTTGATGGTCGTTGAGCTCTCCTGTGGAATATGACTCAGCATCGTTCCAATATACCCGCCCGCAACGGCACTAAACAGTGACAGTGATATTATTAGAAAACATGTATCTCTTTTCATAACAGAACCTTTTTATTTGCGGTCAATTTTGCGAAAATACCAATATAAATTACTCAAAAGAATCATAGTGTCTTTTGTTATTTCTACAGGTCGTATTGCTTTGGTGCTTTTGGTGTAAAAACCGGTTGTGACCCATTGGCCATCAAGTAATTCTTGACACTCAACGTCATCGCCAAGGTCCACAAATTTATACGACTGTGGCAGGGACACGGCGAGTCGCATTGTTTTTATAACGTCTTGAGTAATATCATTTTCTGATTTTGAATCTACTTTGTCGCTATTCTCTGTATCATTTCGCTTTCTTTTGCCATAGTTGATAATGTATTCCCACATACATATTATCAATATATCACCGCTTCCAAATTGGAAAGCTCCGGCTGGCGGTTTATCATAAAAAAGTGCCAGTATGGAAAATATGTAAACCATATATAAAAATGCACATATGATGAGCAATCCCCATTCATTAAATTTATATTTGCGTTTCTTGAATAATTTGCGCAGTACGACCGCTGGCGCCAAAGACACCGCAAATCGCAAACCAAGGCCAAATATGAAAGTTCCCATAAACAAACTGTATCCAGACAATTCGCCAAGTTCCCTTGACGCAGTCATGTTTCCGGCAAATATACAAAATATGACAAATGCCCATATTACCGGCGACATAAGTAGATTGTTCTTCAATTACTTCTCCCTACCACAAAACAAAAACCGCCACAGGAATGACGGTCAAGGGCTAGAAAAATCAATGCTATCAGTGACTCTCGCAGTCTTTAAGGTTGCCCTCTGAACATACACTGCAAGACCCTTGACCACACAGGTCAAGGATGATAACGATGTAATTGTGAGAACTCTCACACCGGATAGCATTAGGCTTTTCTAAGGCCTTGAACCCAATTCCCATTGGATTCATTTCCGATTATAGCATACGGTCTGACAAAAATCATCAGCTATTTTTTTTGAAAAAGCGCACCGCCACGGACGGACAATGCACTGGATTGTTGCGGATTTGGGCTTGTCACGCTTGCTGTAATATGGTGCATATAGCGTATTCAAAGTAAGTTGTGGGTATTTTTAAGCGCATTTGTAAAGCACAAAACGCCGTAGATCTTAGAAACCGATGTCTGAGAGGTTTGGTGCTTAAGCAAAATGTAAAAAATATTTTACAAGCAGGAAATTTTATCATGTACGCCCCCCTTAGTCATCCGTATATACACCGGTTGCGGTTTCTCGGGAACGCATATTGGGGTTAAAGCCATATTTGTTACCATGACCAGCGCGTTCGGCGGTAATTTCACGGGCAATGTCAGCCTGGTAAATAGCCTCGGCGATTCCGCGCCATTTTTTTATCAAGGCTTCATATCGGTGCGTCTTTCGTATCTGCAGATTGTACTTTACGTCCAGCCCAACCATACGTTCATGCCAATGCTTTAACTTACGGGCTTTGGCTTTGTCTGTTGTTTGCCAAGCTTCCAACGACGCTATTTTCTCATCACAAACCGCCAGTTCTTTGAGATACCAATCTTCCGCCCTGTATGCGTGTTGTATCTTGTCTTTATAGCGGTCTATCAAATCGTAAGCGCACATCATAGGCATGACGCCGGTGGCTCTGTGACGAATGTCGTCCGCCTCCAGGTCGCGCCACTCTTGCTTTGACTTCAGCTCTTTCAGGGCTTTGGCAAGCAGCTGCTCGTTATACGATTTCAGGCGGTCTACATTTTTCCAAACGGGACTCTGCGCCAAGCGTTTACCGAATGCGTCACTGCTATACGGGTCGCCGTTTTCCACGGCGCATTGGTCGGCGTATTCCTGGTATAGTTTTTCGGTTTCTGTTTGATTCATCGTGGTCTCCTTCCGGGTGCGGGTATAGGGGTTGATATTGAAAATTATAAAAATGGTTGTTGGGTGGTTCGGCCAATATCGCCATGATACGCAGGCCAGGCGACCTTTCGTAGGCCTGAATCGGTATCGCTGACGCATTGGCGTGTGGTGTTAGAGGAATACGAACCCATCAACTGGATTCTGTTGCCGGCACAAGGTTATTTGCCAAGAAAGCCTCTATATCACATTTGCGATAATGAATCCGTCGCCCCCATCTTATATATGGAATAAGGTTTTTGCCTTGATGTCGCCAAGTGTTTAATGTGCCAACTGTAGTCCCTAGTAATCTTGCAGCTTCCACTTGGCTGAGTACCTGTTTATCGTCTGACATAAATGCCTCCTTTTGTTGTATTAGGTTTTATTTATGTGACGATTATTAAGGAGCAAGATTATACGGATAAATAAAAATAATTTCCGTATAACTCAGAAAGTTATACGGAAATATAAATTATATTTTCGTATAAGAGTTATGTGATTTATGAAATTCCTGATAATGTATGGTTCAGTATGTCTACATATTCTTCGGCAGATAGCTTTGACTTCTCTTTTAAATTATGGTGCCATTTAAGTAGGCGACTCCCGGAATGAGATTTTGATGCCTCTGAATATCTTGTGTATAGAGAATTTAGAGAATATGCGTAATTGTATTTCTGTTTTACTATGTTAAGAACACTTCGTAACGCTTTATCTGGATTTTGTGCTGTCACAATTTCGGTTTGTAATAGCAAAACAAGCCCCTCTTTATCCATCCATTTGGCCGGCCTACCTGGACGCTTAATTTCGTGTTTATAAAAGAATCCTGGTATCTTTAAGTCTCTGGCCATTGCTATTATTAGCTTTAGTGTGTTAGTTGGAATCTTACTGGCCGGCATTGGCAAGCCATAATATCGGAACAGTTCTGCAAGTCGTAGTTCTAATTCCATGTCGTTTAATTTTTTTGCACTTTTGTTAACCTTGGCGCTCAAGCTATTTGTATTGCGATAGAGCAAAGGAATATCAAGAATAGGACTAAATTGCTTGCTTTTTGCCATTTTTTCGCTCATTTGATTATTTATGATGAGTTAAATGATACTGAATAATTCGCAATATTCAAGCGTGTAAATATATGCCGTGGGTAGCAAATAGGTAGCAAAAAGAAAATCAATAAAACAGGGCTTCGCGTGGAAGCCCTGGAATTCTTGGCTCGGGCAGCTGGACTCGAACCAGCGACATACGGATTAACAGTCCGTTGTTCTACCGACTGAACTATGCCCGAATTGCTAAAGCATCTTATACTCTTTTTTATCCTATTTCAAGTGTTTTTTTCATTTATTGCAATCTATCTTTTTTAGTGGTATATTTTTACCTGTCCAATATGACTAAAAAGGATACAAAATGCTATTGAAAGGAAAAAAGATTCTAATCACTGGCGTTGCAAACGATTGGTCGATGGCCTGGGCAATTGCAAAGCGTGCGCATGAAGAAGGCGCAGAAATTGCAATGCCGTATGCAATGCCTAACTTGGAAAAGCGCGTTCGCCCGCTGGCGGAAAGCATTGGTGCCAAGTTTGTTCAAGAATGCAATGTTCAAAACGATGAACAGATGGACGCACTGTTTGCCGCGATTGAAAAAGAGTGGGGGCACCTGGACGGTGTTCTGCATGCAATCGCCTTTTCTGACAAGAACGAATTAACTGGGCGATATGCTGATACAACGCGTGCCAATTTCAAAAATACTATGGATATTTCCGTATATTCTTTGGTTGATTTGACACGCCGTGCGGCGCCACTGATGCATGACGGCGGCAGTGTTGTTGCCTTGACGTATTTTGGTGGGGAAAAATCTGTTCCGAACTACAACGTCATGGGTGTTGCAAAGTCTGCCTTGGACAGCAGTGTTCGCTATCTGGCATCCGACCTGGGACGTGATGGCATCCGTGTTAACGCGATTAGCGCGGGCCCGATTATGACCCTGGCGTCCAGTGGCGTTGGCGGCTTTAAGGCCATGCTGCGTCTGAACGCAGAACAGACACCGTTACGTCGTAATATGACGCTGGACGATGTGTCTGGTGCGGCGGTCTATCTGTTCAGCAACCTGTCGTCTGCGGTAACCGGCGAAGTCCATCATGTGGACTGCGGTTATTCCACGACCGGTATGATGCCCAATGAATTAAAGGACATCCTGCTGAAAGGTTTGGACGACCAGCAATAAAAACTTTTTATCGGTTTCGCCCTTTTGGATTGGAGTGGCGATGGGGGCTTGTTAATCCCGCAAATAACCTTATTACAAAAAAATTCCCACCGAAAGGTGGGGATTTTTTATATTATTGTAAATCTTCTATTATTTTCTTCGCAACGCCTGCTTTCATATATTCCATATCGTTCTTTTCTTGTTCTGGGCCACCGGTAAATGTTAGTTGAGTTGCTATTCGCCCAATATTGCCAAAGAAACCGCGTGCGGGTACAAGCACTTCTGATTGGGGGCGTTTATAAAATTCTTGGCCATTTTTTGATAGAGTATAAGAATATGAAACATTTGAAGCTGCGTATGATTCACTGCAAGAAATTGCTTCGCCCATAAAAGCTCGTTGATATTCTAAAAAAACATCCATAACAATTGTATCAGATGTAATGGTGTCAACACAGTGATGCTGGGCACAAAATGATTTTTTTATACTGTCCGCAAACTCTTCATTCAACTGACTTTCTGTCATGAAATTTGGCGCGTGACATTTGCTATTTAGTTCGGTTTTGACTGAATTTATCTTAAAATTTGACTCTTCTGTAATATTTTGTTTCCATGCAGGGCCAGAACATGCGGTCAAAAACAAAGTTGCTATCAATCCAATATGAATTTGTGATTTCATGTGTAAAACTCCTTTTGTTGACATGAAAAAACCACCAGAAAATTCTAGTGGTTGGAGTTTTAGAACAATCGCTTGAATTACGCGCCTTATTCAATATATTCAACGCACTCCAACCGGCGGCTGGAGTGTTTTTCGTCCCTGCGGACGCAAGCGGTAGGTTCTAAAGCCCAATATGGCAACACACCATATCATCATAATTATAAAAAATATTAGGATACAAAGTCAAATATTCATATTGCGTGAATTTTAGCATTTTTCTATAATCGAGATATGTCTAAAACACCTGATTTATTTATTTTGTCAGAACATGCGGAATTGTTAAAGAAACTGTCTGCATGGGATATTGCATACCATCAAAACGATGCGCCTGTGGTCGACGATGCGACATACGATGCCGCCAAGGCGCGTGCCCTGGCGATAGAGGAAGAGTTCCCTGAACTGGCCGTGGATGGTGCATCAAGTCGCGTTGGGGCCGCTGTATCAAAGGAGTTTAAGTCCTTTGCACACAGTGTGCCGATGTTATCTATTTCGGATGTTTTTGACGAGAAAGAAGTTGCAGATTGGTTTGACAAACTATCGGACAAAGATTTGTTTATTGAGTTAAAGGTTGACGGTGTTTCTTATTCTGCGCGATACGAGCATGGAGTTCTGGTTCGCGGTTTAACTCGTGGCAGTGGTGTCGTGGGCGAAGACATAACAGAAAACCTGCGCACAATACCAGATATTCCAAAGAAGTTGTCGGGTGTTTTTCCCGATGTTATTGAAATCCGCGGCGAAGTGTATATGAGCCGGGAAGATTTCTTGGCCTTAAACGCTGCGGCGGCAGAAAAAGGGGATAAGCAATTTGCCAACCCGCGCAACGCTGCGGCGGGCAGTCTGCGCCAACTAAATCCGGCAATAACCGCAACGCGGCGCTTGTCGGCGTTTGGTTATACGTACGGCGAATTATCATCGCGTGATTGGGCAACGCAAAGCGAGTTTTTTGACCGCCTAGAATCATGGGGATTTAAGACAACGCGCGCTTGGGCGCATCGTGCACATGATATTGCCGGGATTCAACAGGCTTATAACGATATAATGCTAATACGCGCGGATATTCCGTTTGATATAGACGGCCTGGTGCTAAAGGTAAATAATGTTGACCTTCAGGAAAAGATGGGGGCACGTGCAAACAGCCCACGGTGGGAGGTTGCCTATAAATTCCCCGCCGCGCGTGCGATTACGACGCTGCGTGGCATTACTATCCAGGTAGGGCGCACCGGTGTTTTAACCCCCGTGGCCGAGCTGGAGCCGATAAATATCGGTGGCGTGCTGGTATCGCGTGCAACGTTGCATAATGCGGATGAAATATCGCGTCTGAATGTGCGTGTCGGCGACCGCGTAATTGTTCAGCGTGCAGGCGACGTTATCCCGCAAATTGTTGGCGTTGCCGAGGCTGACGAAAATGCCGTATCGTATGAATTTCCAACCGAGTGTCCTGTGTGTGGTGGCGCCGTTGTCCAAGAATCTGGCATGGTTGCCCGCCGGTGCGTAAATACCCTTGGCTGTCCAGCCCAGCGTTTGGGCGAACTGGAGCATTTTGTCGCCCGTCATGCGTTTGATATAGAAGGGCTGGGCACGCGCCAGCTGGAACAGTTTGTGTCCCATGGCTGGATTACAGCGCCGGCGGATATATTTACGCTAATTGCCAACCATGGTGATGAGATAAAAAAGATGGAAGGCTTTGGCGAAAAGTCGGTTGCAAATTTGGATGCAGCGATTGAGCGTGCGCGTGATATTGACCTGCATCGTGTCTTGTATGCGATTGGTATCCCGGACGTTGGTCGCGTTACGGCCAAGATATTGGCGCGCGCATTTGGCACAATGTCTGCGGTGCGTGCCGCCCCCGCGTGGAAGTTAAAACAAATTGATGGCATCGGCGACGTAATGGCGGATGAAATCGTGTCATTTTTTGCCGACCCGCACAGCGCGGGTGCGCTGGATAATTTGCTGGCCCATATAAATGTGCGCGATGCGGCGGTTGACGCGGCGCCGGCCGATGGGCCGCTGGTTGGCAAGAAGATTGTTCTAACCGGCACGCTGGCAAAATATACCCGTGAAGAGGCCAAGGAAATTTTAGAGCGCATGGGTGCCAAGGTGCAATCCAGCGTTTCTGCCAAGACAGACATAGTTCTGGCCGGGGCCGAGGCTGGCTCTAAACTGGCCAAGGCAACCGAGCTCGGCATTACCGTATGGTCTGAATCCGACTTCGAAGAAGCGATTAAAGAGTAGGGCTTATTTTGCGCCGCCGGCACTATACTTGCCGCGCCCAATTGGACGGTAAGACAAGGCCTCTGCAATATCGCCAATGTCCACCGCATCCGCCCCGCGCAGGTCGGCAATTGTTCGTGCGATACGCTTTATCCGATTGTATCCACGGGCCGACATTGCCATCTTTTCCGCCGCAGTGTTTAGAAATTCAACGGTTTCCGGGGACAATTTTACCGCCGTATCCAGTGCCGGGCCATCCAGATATGCATTTATCTTACCCTGTCGGGCAATCTGGCGAGCGCGCGCGGCAACAACGCGTGCACGTATATCGGCACTGCGTTCGGCGCCGGCATCGGATGTCTGTTGCATCTCCCACGGGTTAACCGCATCAACGTCAACGTGCAGGTCGATTCTGTCCAACAGCGGGCCTGATATTTTATTCTGATATGCCTCGGCGCATCTGGGGGCGCGTGAACATGACATCGCGGCGTTGCCCAAATGTCCGCAAGGACATGGGTTCATTGCTGCAATTAATTGAAATCGTGCCGGGTATGTCGCATTACGCCGTGCGCGCGAAATTGTGATGTTGCCACTTTCCATCGGTTGACGCAGAATTTCCAAGGTTGCGCGATTAAATTCCGGCAACTCGTCCAAAAATAATACACCATTATGCGCCAGTGATATTTCGCCCGGCTGGGCCTTGGCGCCACCACCGGCCAAGGCAACCGCGCTGGCGGTATGGTGCACACTGCGAAATGGGCGTTGCGAAATTAACCCGCGCCCAGTAAGTCCACCCGCGATGGAATATATCGTGGATGTTTCCAGAATTTCCGCGCCTGTCATCTCCGGCATGATTGTCGGCAGGCGCGACGCCAGCATTGTTTTGCCCGACCCCGGTGGCCCAATCATTAGCATTGCATGTCCGCCCGCCGCGGCGATTTCCAGTGCGCGTTTTGCCGCCGCCTGGCCATGCACGTCTGACATGTCAATCGTGGTATTGGCAGCATTGGTGCCATCAGGCATTGGGGGCGATGGCGGCATTAATTGCGCCGTTCCGTTAAAATGGTTTATTAAGTCCAGAACATGCGCTGCCGCCAGTATATTGTCATGGCCTGCCAGTCGGGCCTCGCCCCCCTGTGCGGCGGGGCATATTAGGCCCAGGCCATTTTGCATGGCCCAAACACTTGCCGGCAGAATTCCATCAGTATTTGCGATTGTGCCGTTTAGGCCAACCTCGCCCAGTATTAGATACTTGGACAGCTTTTCTTCGGGCAGGGCACGGGTTGCGCATAAAATCGCACACAATATCGGCAGGTCAAAGTGTGCGCCGGTCTTCTCTACATCGGCCGGCGACAAGTTAACGGTTAGTTTCTTTGGGGGCAATGACATATTCAGCGCCGCCAGTGCATTGCTAACACGTTCTGCGGATTCTTTGACCGCGCGGTCAGCCAAGCCGATTATTTTGAATTCAGGCTTCGCCAGCCCAGCAGATAGTTGCACCTGGACATCTATTTTAGTCATGTCCATGCCGTTGAATATAATGGAAGTCAAAGAAATCATATTTGCATATTATAACTTGCGCAATGTCAATTCAAGTTATAAAATACCGGCAAACCAAAGGATGGAAAGTAATGGCATCAAAAAATAAAAATGTGGCGCGTGAATGGTTTAATACATTGTTCTATGGTGCGCTGATCGCAATTGTTTTCAGAAGTTTGCTGCTGGAGCCGTTTAATATTCCGTCCGGCTCTATGATTCCAACGCTTCATATCGGCGACCATATATTTGTAGAAAAATGGTCGTATGGTTATTCGCGTTATTCTTTCCCGTTTGGTTCGTGGAAACTGTGGAATGGGCGCATTTTTGCCCATACGCCAAAGGTCGGCGATGTTATCGTATTCCGTAATCCTATTAATGAAGGCCAGGATTTTGTGAAACGCCTAATCGGTATGCCGGGCGATACTATCCAGATGATGGACGGTCGCCTGTATATTAATGGCCAAATTGTGCCGCGTGAAAATCCGCGCCCGTATGTCGTTGCAACATTGCCAAAGTCACTGCGCAGTGTTGGTTATTACAAAGACAACATGTCCATCAAGGGCAACCGTATATGGATTGATAACGCGCCTGCGCCGTTTAATTATACAATTGAATACAAAGACGACCGCTTCTGTAATATGTACCAGGGGGCCTGTGGTGTGTTTAATGTGACAGAATACACGGAAACATTGCCCGGTGGCGTCGCACACAGCATTATTGAGTTTAGTGATAACGGGCCGCTGGATAACACGCCAGAGTTCACAGTTCCCGCAGACCACTTCTTCTTCATGGGTGACAACCGTGACAACAGCGGCGACAGCCGTGCCAATATTGGCGCCGTTCCGCGTGATAATATCCTGGGCAAGGTATGGTTTGTTTGGTATTCGCATAATTATTATGCGCCAATGTTGGCCGTGTGGGCGTGGGGCGGTAAAATGCGCTGGTCGCGTTTTGGAATGGGGATAAACTAAGTGAAGATATTAAATTACAAATTTAAGAACCGGGCCTTGCTGGATTTGGCGCTAACGCAAAGTGGCGTAAATCAGCAGTCTAATAACGAGCGCTTGGAATTCATTGGCGACCGCGTTTTGGGGCTAACGGTTGCGGCAATGCTCTACGATATGTTCCCCAACGAACCCGAAGGGGATTTGGCCCGCCGGCACGCAATGCTGGTATCGACACAGTCATTGGCTGAAGTTGCCGAAAAATTAAACCTGGCGTCGCATCTGCGGCACGGGCACATGACTGCCGGCCGTATTCAGCATGTTTTGGCCAACGCGATGGAGGCTATATTCGGCGCCATCTTCCTAGACGGTGGTTTTGATGCCGCACGTGATGTTATTACCGCGCTTTGGCGTGATATGGTCGTGCGCGATGTTATTGCCCCAAAGGACCCAAAAACATCACTGCAAGAGCTGGTTCAGAAACACTCTCCAGGCACGTTGCCAGTATATGAGTACTTAGATGCGGTCGGCGAAATGCATAAGCCTGTATTTACCGTGCGCGTATCCGCCATGGGGCAAACAGCCACCGGCACCGGCCAGTCAAAAAAGGCGGCCAGTGTTGCGGCGGCGGATGCGTTGCTGAAAATCCTTGCAATTTAGGCGTTTGACAGATAACATTCATATAAAATATAAAGGGTATAAGAATATGTTTACAATTTTATTGGTATGCTTGATTGTTGTTGCAGTCTTCATGATTGGCGTAATTTTACTCCAGAAATCCGAGGGCAGCGGTATGTCCGGTTCATCGGCGGCGTCAATGTTTGGTGGGGCGTTAACCGGGGCGGCGGCTGGAAATTTCTTGACCAAATTAACCGCATGGCTGGCCACTATATTTTTTATATTATGTGCGGCATTGGCCTTGGTTGCATCAAATATGAACCAGGCGGCCCAGCAAAGTGACCTGCGTCAGGAAATTATCCTGCAGGAAAGTCTGGATGCGACTGCGCCTGCCTCAGATGCAGAATAAATAATAGAATATTGCATAAAATCCCGCGTTTGCGGGATTTTTTGTTCTTGCGAAAGTTCCCCAAATATGGCACGATTAAGCCATAACAGATGCCGAAAATAAACCAGCGATTAAAAACGCCGGTTTTATTTTTTCAAAAATTCCAGATTTTCGCATGTTTTTACCCCCTGTTTGTTGCCGAATCCAAACGCTGGATTGTGTTCAGTCGTGATATTGCCCTTAGATGCAAACGCATCCTGTCTGTCATATAGTTCATGCGATGGCGGTTGTGTTACAATACCCGGGAAGGAACTAAATTGTCAAACAACATCAACCAGCTACATCGGCGTTAGTGAAAGCGCCCTGAATAAGGCGGCATACCAGGTAGACAGCTGCAGCAGCTGTGCCAGTGGCTACAAAAAGAAAAGCCATACTGTTGAAGTATCGCCGACATGCACGACTTCCTATTATTCTTGTGTGGAGGATTGTACCGGCTGTAGCAATTGCACCAGTGACACGTCTTGGTCTTCGGCCGGCACTGGGAAAGAGAAAAAGGTAACACGCACATGCAGCTGTAATACATGTAACACCAGTACAGCATATCGCTGCGCGGCCGGATATTATGGCAATGGCACGACATGCACGGCGTGTCCGTCTGGTGGCACATCCAGCGCGGGCTCAACATCTGTTGGCAGTTGCTGTGCATCGTCGTTTAGCGACACAAAAGGGTCGGGCACATACAGTCCGCAATGCTGCGCCAGCTAGGCCAATAAAAATCGCCCGAACGGGCGATTTTTTAGGACCAGCAACAAACACCATTATGCTTAACTGTATAGCTGCCCGATGTATCAGAGCCTGTATAGGAGTAGCCACTGGGATAGCAGCATGCGTTGTGCGATATGCTGCCCGCGGCGCTGGTGGTGCCGGTTTCGCATTTGACGCATCCTGACGTACCGTTTGTGCTGCTGCCCCAATAGCCGGCGGCGCATCGATATGATATTGTGCGATTATCGCATGTTCCGTTACAGGCACATGTTGTCTTTTTTTCATAGCCAGTGCCTGCTGCAGACCAACTGCCGCATCCGGAACAGTTATATGTGCATGGCGAACATGGCTGGCACCGATTATTAACGCAGCAATAATTGTACCCGCAATCGCTGTTAGCCTCGCACACGCACGGATAAGATGTTCCATTGCAAGTGCATGTTGATGCGTCAACACACCCCATAAAGCCGCCATAGTCGCTTTCATAGTGCGCCAGCATAGTCACGCATGTGCCGTTGTTGTTACAGTTTATGGCGGCGGCATATAAACTTGTGCAAAACATTGCGCCCCAGATGCCATATAGCAACGTTGTAGTTTTCATTTTTCTGTCTCCTGTTTTTTCACAACGAAAAACCACCAATATATTTGGTGGTCAGGAGGTTCAGAACAATCTCAAGAATTGTGTGCTTATTCAATATATTCGCATCCCTCCTGACCCGCGGTTCAGGAGTTTGTTTTTCGTCGTAATAAAAATCGGCGCAATGCGCCCCATTCCATTTTGACGCTTGAGCAGAGGTTCTGACACCTCATCGGCGAAACACCCGCCGATATATCAATTATACATTTCCATGGATGTAAAAACAAGAAATAAAAACGCCCCGTTTGGGGCATTTTTTATTTCTTAGATTTCTTGGTCGACTTTGTTGCCGGTTTTTTTGCAGCGGACATGCCTTTGAATTCTTTGTATAGAATTTCAATACATACATATCCGATAAGTGCGGAACCCGCAGTAATCAATCCGCGCAACAGGCCGCCTGAAAAACATGCGAACAAAGTAATCGCAATCGCCAGCACAATCGTGTAACCCAGATTCTTGGCCAATACGTTCAAGATTTTTTCAAAAGTGTTCATTCTATTTTTTCCTCCGTTTGGATGTGGTTATTATAAATGATTTATATCCGTAACCGCAAGTAAAAACGGGGCCTGCTTTGCCCCGTTTTGAATATGTCTTATAATATTACCTGTCCGCCCAGGCGTGCCGTACTCGGGATTGGCCCGAATGAGGAACGTGGACTAACATAAATGTTGCCTGTTACTGTAAAATCGCCACAGAACTGCAACATATCAACGTCACGCAGGAACATATTGCCGTGAATTACTGTCCCGCATGGCAATGTATATTTGCGCATGTTCTGCAGATACAGGTTCCCATAAATCACCACACCATTAGACAGGCGCGGGCTTGCCGGGCTGCGGTCAATCATGACGTCGCCTTGGATTTTTTGTGATGCAACCTTTTGACCGCACGGCTTTACGACCGATACCGGCGCGTCAATAAATTTGCGTGTGGCCGCATCACGGCGCAGTGGCAATGTCGGGCGACGTACAATTTTTTTCTGAACCTCGTTCGGTGCCAAATCGTTTGTAACCATAATCTGTGGACGTGTGGCCTCGACTGCGATTGCCGGCGCATCAGATACAATAACAACAGATTTCTGGCGGCATCCAACAATGTCAATAATCAGCATTGAAAACAAAACGATAATCGCAATCAGCAGGGTTAAATTAACCAACCCGATTAAATCCAAGCTGCGAATCCACGCCCATAATTTGCGTGCCATTTTTGCAACAAAGCGAAATGGACGGCAGATAATATCCCAAATGCGTCCCCAAAAAGATGTGCTTTTGCGTTTGTTGCGTACGGTTTTACGTGCTTTTTTGCGCTCAACGCGACGTGCTGCAATCTTTAGTTTTAATTCTTTGAACATATTTAGACCTTTTATTGGTTATGTTGATTATGTTCCTAAAATAATATTTGTCAATCATTTTGTCAAGTGTTTTTGTCAATTGTTTGTCTAGAAAATAAAAAAATCCCGGACGTGCCGGGATTGTTGTGTTGCGTGGGCTATTTTAATTTGCCATATTCTGCATCCGATACAGGTTCCAGCCATTCGTTAGAGCGATTTTCGCCCGGTACCTCTATAGCGATATGCGTGAACCAAGAATCTGGCGCCGCCCCATGCCAGTGCTTTACACCGGCCGGTATGTTTACAACATCGCCAGGCTGCAGTTCGCGCGGCGCTTCACCCCAGGCCTGATAGTAGCCGCGTCCTTCGGTTGCTAACAGAATCTGGCCGCCACCATGATGTATATGCCAGTTATTACGTACGCCCGGCTCGAATGTAACGTTTGCAACGCCGACTTGTTCGGATGTCAGCGGGTTTAGGTAGCTGGGGCCCGAAAAATATTGCGCGTATGCATCATTGGGCATGCCGCGGCCAAACAGTATGTTATGAGGTGTGCGTGCAATTGCCAGTATTTCTGCGATTTGTTCATCTGTGACGCCGATATTCTTTGCAATACCAATATGGCCGGCCAGTTGGCCTTCGGTGCCTTTCATCGTGGCCAGGGCTGCAACTGTCGCGATTTCACGTTCTTGTTCGCTTAATACGCCGCGCACAAATATGTCTGCAAACAGATGTTCTTTCAAAAATGTATCAATGGTTGGTACAAAACGTGCATAGTCTGCATCAAACACGCGCCCGCTTAGATGTTCGCGTGTTTCGCGTCCGATGCGCTCGCGGTCTGCATCCGGGGCCAGTGCTTGCGGCGCTTCGCCAATAGGGTCGTGTATTCCGCGTGCTTCGCGGTCTTGAACAACATTCATAAAATTGCTAATTGCGTTCAGGCTGCGCGGAAATCCGCAATATGCATACATCTGTACCAGTTCTTCTTTGATTTCGTTTACGCTCAATCCGCCATCCAACCCCTGGTTCAGCGCCTGCCTCAATCCTTCCATATCGCCATCGGCCGTACGGCTGGCAATAATCGCGATGTTTTGTTGCTTGGTATTTAGATGTTGTGTTGCCATTGATTTACCTCCTGTTGTGGCTATGGCGATTGCGGCCACCGCTACAACGGCCGCTGCGCCAAAAATCCATTTTTTACTGCTCATTCTTTCTCCTTTTTTAGGTACTATGGCTATATTATGCATCTTAGAGTTAACTCGAACACAAGCATATTTTTTTGCAAAAAATATAAGTACTAATATATTTTATTCTTGCAAACAGGATAAAAAGGCCATATAATAGGCGACGCTTGGGGCATAGTTTAACGGTAGAACTCCGGACTCTGACTCCGTCAGTGTTGGTTCGAATCCAGCTGCCCCAACCAAGAATTTAACCGGCCGTGTGCCGGTTTTTTATTTATTTATATAAATTAAATTGACAAAATGGTTTGTTGTGATAATTTTGTGAGAGCATAAAAAAGGACTATATTAATGGCTTATATTCATGGCAATGATTTTCGGTATCGTGGTTTTTCTGTATCACGATATAACCTTATCGATTATTTAGAAGATATAAAGGCGTCCAGGGGGGCGTTCCGTCGTCGCACCGGGTACCAGATGTATGGGATTGGTTTGGCTCAAAGTATTATTGCTGCGATTGCGGATAATGATTTTGACTTTAACCCCAAAGACCAAGCCGTTGGCAAGTTACTGGAAGACATAATTAAGGCTGCTGGATATGACTCGCATGGCGTATATGCAGAAGATGCGCATGCCGCTATGCGTAATCTGCGCCAGAAACAGGGCAAAAATCCTGATGATTTTGAACTGCATGACAAGACCTTAGGTGGTCTGTTTGGGCGTGCGAAATCAAAAGTGAAAAGCCTGTTTGGCATCGGCCGGGGCAAATCAAAAGAAGCGCCGGTGGCCACGCGCCCCACGCCGGAAGTTGCGCCAACCCCGGTAACATCAAAGCCTGCGCCAAAGCCAAAGAAAGCGCCTACGGCAAAGCAAAAAAGCAACGCATCGTATAAAATAACGTTGGCTGTAACAGGCCTGGCAGCGCTGGGGACGGTAATGTATTATGGCAGTCCTGTCAAAGAAGCGTCAGAGAACACCACACCAACTTTCAAGACCATATCTGTTGGGGATACAACGCATAATATTTCGCGTCCATATAATGTAACGGATGGGATTTCGCAAAAGCAGTCTGTTCCGGTATTAAATTTTGCGGCCTCTGCCCAGAAAGTGACACCATCTGCGCCGAAGGCGGCGACGCCGGCATCTGCGGTGGCAACCGATTCTGTGTCTGTTCGTTTAACACGCGCCAGTAAGAGTGCGCTGGATATATTGTTGGGGGCCAAGAAGTCTGCAGATTTGTGCCGCCGCGTGCAGTCTCAGATAGATGCGGGCATTTTTGTAGCCCCCAACGGCATGTCGGCCGAGCGCATCGCGCACGCCATGACAATGAGTCGTATCTACGAGGGCAAGAGTGTTATTTTAGATGCGCTTAATTCAAAGACGAAATTAACCCCGGCTCAGCAGGCTGCATTTGCTCAGCATATTGATGATATTGGCGATTTGGGGGTAAAACTGCAAAAACGCATGGCGTCCCAGCATAAACTGTCGCGCCATAGCAAATATGACAAGGCATCAAAATCGATGCAGAAAGTGCATATCAAGAATGTAAAGCAGCTGAAACAAGTTCGTGCCAAGCTGGCCCGCACGCGTTAATCCACGCCCCGTTATGGGGCGTTTGTTTTTACACCCGATATACTTCCTATGGCGGTCCGCATTATAAAAATGCCAGAATTTATATAGGGAGGAAAATAACATGCGAACGAAGCTTTCAGTTGTTGCTATCGGGGCGCTGCTGGTGGGGTTAATGTCTGGCGTGGCCGATGCGTGTACTGGTATTACACTAAAATCAGCGGATAATTCAACGGTTGTGGCACGTACCATTGATTGGAGTGGCGCAAAACTAAACAATATTTACGTTGTCGCGCCGCGTAATTATACGGTGCGTTCAATCACGCCGTCGGGCCCCGATACTGGGTTGGAATTTACGACCAAGTACGGTTATGTGGGCCTGGGGATGGAGCAGCCGGAATTCGTCGTTGACGGCATGAATGAGGCGGGCCTTGTTGCGGAATTGTTCTATTTCCCATCATACGGCCAGTATCAGTCATTTGAGGCCGCCGACATAGAGCGTACCCTGGCGGATTTCCAGGTTGTGCCATGGATGCTGGCAAACTTTGCAACGATTGATGAAATCCAGGCTGCAATTCGTGACGTTCGTATTGTTAATATTGAGCCAACGGCATCCACCGTGCATTGGCGCATTACAGATGCGTCCGGCCGTCAGGTTATCTTGGAAATCATAGACGGTGTACCACAGTTTTATGAAAGCACATTAGGTGTTCTAACAAATTCACCGGGATACCCATGGCAGTTAACAAATCTGAATAATTACGTCAATCTAATTCCTGGCACGGCCGGCCCGATAAAGCTCGGGGCGATTACGCTGCGTGCGTTTGGATCGGGCAGTGGTTTCCGTGGCCTGCCGGGGGATTTTACGCCACCATCGCGCTTTGTTCGGGCGGCGTTCCTGTCGTCGTTTAATATCCCGATGCCGACCGGATATGATGCATCAATGCATGCGTTTCATATCTTGAATAATTTTGATGTGCCGCTGGCCATCCAGTTCACAGACGGCAAGCCGCCGGTAGACATGCCGTCGGCCACCCAATGGACAATTGCGACCGATATGGGCAACCGCATGATATACTATCGCACAATGTATAACAGTGTTATCCGCTCCATTAATTTGGACAGCATTGATTTTGAGAATATAGAGTTCCAGTCGCATCCGCTGGATGATGTATTACGGGAAACGATTATTCCAATTCAGGTCAAATAACCGCGGGGCGAATTCGCCCCGTTTTTTATTACGGCTGATTTTCCTTGTGTGCGTAAAAATACTTTGCTAATAATGTTATATGTTAAGAGAGAGTCCTTGCTACCAAAGGGGAATTTTTTATGTATAAATATTCTACAGATTTTCTTAAAGTTTGTTCGGTTTTGCCGGTGTTTTTAATTGTGCCGAATTATGCAAATGCGCTGTCTAAATATGACCTGGAAGATGGACAGCACGTCGTCTTGGAATCAGACAGTACAATCAAGAACGAAGTCCAGATAGAAGCGGACAACCGTTACGCTGGTATTACCGCATCTGGAAATGCATCTGTTTCCACCGGTAATAATACTTTGACTATTATGGCAACAACCGCTCCGGCCGGTGGTCGCAATTATATTTATGATACAGTAACGGCGGGTACAGATTTCACATTTACAGGTAACCTAATGGCGACGGCTATCGGTACTGGTAATATTGCCGCACGTGGCATTCGACAAAATGCAGCGGCAACCGCTAATTTTAACGGTAAAATCGATGTGTTGGCGATGTCTGAAAACGATGTTGCATACGGGCTGGATATGTGGAGTGGTAGCCGCAGCACCTTTAACGGCGATGTTTCGATTACGACCAAGGCTGTGGATTCTGACTCTATTGGCGCAGGTGTATGGGGTGGCAGCAATATTACATTTACAGGCACATCTACCAATATTTCAACCGCAGTAACCGGCAATGGTATGTATGCCTATGCTGTTCAAAACTATGGCAACGACTATGGCGAAATCAGATTCCAGGCGGATAAAACAGTGCTGACCGGTACCGGTGGCCAGTATGCCCGTGGCGCCCAGATTTACAAAGGGCGCGTATATTTCGAAGGCGATACAGTGATTAATGCGTCGGGCGGTTCGGAAAGCACGCGTGGCATCGGCCTGCAAGGAGACCCGGCCTATGACGCAGATAAGACCTTTGCTGTATTTTCTGGCGATAATATCGAGATTAATGTGGCCGGTGGCGCAACGGGCCTGTATGTTAGTGGCAGCTACGCCATGTCTTCATCCAAGAATTTTGTGATAAACTCGGATTATTTGGGAATGCTAAGTCAGTATTCTGCCGCCATTTTGTTGGACGAGGGCAGCAATACCACCGTTAACGTCAAGACAGACCAGTCGTATCCGGTCTATGGCGTGTCTTTGCGTGAATATGCGGGCACAGGTGGCACGATTGTATCCAAGGGAACGCTGACTGTAAACGCCCAGGGTGGCAAAGATACTTATGGCATTTATGTCGCAGAAAAATCAAAACTAGATGCAAAGCATTTGGATGTGAAGGTCAATGGTTTTGGCGAAAATGTGGCGGCATTGGCGGTGGTGGATGCAACCGATGTGAATATCGGATCGCGTGATATGGCATCCCGTCTGGTTGCCACCAGCCAAGATTCCGTCGGCCTGTCGCTGGACAAGAACAGCCACGTAAACATCAATGGTGATTTTGATATTCGCGGGGAAAAGTACGCGATATATAATGATGGTGCGCTGAATATTACGGCGGGTCAAACAATTGTGCAAAACGATGTGGCGGGATCGGGTACGCTAACCATCGCAGATGGCGCCGGCTTAAATATCGGCACCAATATGGTAGAGCAGGGAACATTAAATATCAACGGCAAGGTATATTCGAATATCTTGAATGAAAATGTATATGGTAAACTGTTTGCTGATGAATTTAATGTCGGCGAAAACGCCATGCTGGTCTTAAATAACGTTCAGGTTGGAACATATAATATCTTCAATAACTATGCGGATATAAAAATTGATGCAGGTTTCTTGTTTGATGTTCAAAATAACGGGGCGGATGGCGTTGTGATTTCGCATCGCAGTGTGGATAAAATCGCAGCCGATACCGGCCTGTCGGTCGAAGGGGCGGCGCTGGCGGCTGCGATGGCGAACAGTTCTAATCGTCAGTTCGTTGCGCAGTACAAACAGATGGTTGCCGAATTGCAAATGGATGATAAGTCGTTGTTCGAGGCAAACCTGCCTTATTATAACGAACAGGCCGCACGCGCCAACCCATATGACAAGCCTTTGCTGCACAGCATGACGTCGGCCATGAACAACCAGATTATAGATTTGGCAACATCGCGTATGGGCGGTGGGCGTGCCGGTGGTGACATGACTGTCGGATATGGCGCCTGGGCCCAGGGGCTGTACAATAAAACAAAGTATTCAGATGCCTTCAGCGGCTCAACCGGCGGCTTGGCGTTTGGTTTGGATGCACTGATAAATCGCAAGTACACTGTTGGTATCGGTTACGCGAATAATACATCGGACGTTGATGCGCATAATCGTGATGTTGAGATTGAATCTCATTCTTTGTTTGCATACGCTCAGTATAAGCCGAACAAGTGGTTCATCAACGGTGCATTGCAGTACACAATGGCTGAATACGATGAAGACACCACTGTTTTTGGCGTGGCGATGTCTGCAGATTATGATGTAAACTCGTTCGGCGCCGAGATCTCAACCGGCTACGATTTTGATAGCGGCATAACCCCCAGTGTCGGCGTACGTTACCTGTATATGACGCAGGATGATTATTCAAACGAATTGTTGCGCGTAGATGGCGCGGATTCCAGCTTTGCATCTGCGGTCGCTGGCCTGCGCTATGCGTTTGATATTCAATCGGATACTGCCATAAAATGGAGCCCGAATTTATACGCAAATGCTACGTATGACTTTGTATCCGATGACGTGTATTCAACCGTTGTTATGCCGGGTATTGCAAATTATCGCGTCCGTGGCGACAGACTATCGCGCATGGGTGGCGAATTTGGTATCGGCGTCAGTGCACGGATTAATAATGTAATCTTGTCGCTGAATTACGAACTGGATTTGCACAAAGATTATACATCCCAGACGGGACTGCTTAAACTAAAGTGCAACTTCTAAAGACAGAGGCCCTCTGATTACAAATCAGAGGGTCGCAAATATGCGTCGCGCTCTGTTGATACTTTTGTTATGTGGGTGTGCCGGACAGACGAACGCGCCGCTGGAACTGGCGTGGTTGGAATCGCTAACGGGTAAATATACCATCGCCTTTTGGCAACGGAACACCGACGCATCATCCCCGATACACATTTATATAGAAGGCGATGGTCATTCATTTGATGGACACGGCCGTCCAACCGATGACCCCACGCCGCGTGGCACCCTTGTTCGTGATTTGGCGGCCCGTGACACATCGCCAAATGTCGCATATTTGGCACGACCGTGTCAGTTTATAATGTCGCCGGCATGCACTGTGCATGATTGGACGGATGGGCGCTTTTCCGCCGCGATTATTGATGAAATATCCGACATCGTGCGGCATATTGCCATGGCACGCCCAATTGTTTTAATCGGATACTCTGGCGGGGCCTATGTCGCCGCCCAGATTATATCCCGAAACCCCGATTTGAATGTTATTCAGTGGGTAACCGTGGCCGGTGTTCTAAATCATTCTGACTGGACGGATTATTTCGGAGATGCACCGCTTACGCGCTCGCTGTCCTTGTCCGAGTTGCCGCGTCTGCCGGCCCGCCATTATGTCGCCGCGCATGATTCTGTGGTGCCCGCTGCGTTGTCGCGGAAATGGGGCGGGGCGGAAAATATAATTGTTATCCCTGGTGCCCGCCACGATAAATTTCCAGACTTAAAAATTGAATTTGATGGTTGACATAGACGCGGTTTGTACTATTCTTTGGGGCATGAAGTACATAAATATAGTTCCGATTTTTAATCAGAAAGCGCCACTTGTTTGGTCAACAATTGCCGCCATTCAGGCCGCTGCAATGAAGGCGGTGCATCGTTATGAAACGTCATGTGAAGAGTCCGCCCAGACAATTGCAGAGCTAAATGATGCATGGCACCGTTTCAAAACATGTTTTGCATTTGCCGCCTATGATGGGGATAAAATGGTTGGCTGTATTGATGGCGTTGTTAAGAAAAAAGTTGCATCGGTTAATGGATTATATGTATTGCCCCAGTATCACAGAATGGGCATCGGCGGTCGGTTGCTGGCATCGGCCGAACGCGCAGCGTCACTGGTTGCAGATGATATGGAGCTGGTAATATTAAGCCGTGTGCGTCCGTTTTATGAGCAACGCGGCTATACTCGTGTTGAGCGCACAGATAATCTGTATCGTAAAAGTATTGCCGGCGCACAATTTGATGCCGCGCTTCCGTTATTTGGCTGTTCCCCGAAATTGGCCCAGCAGTGCAGTGATATTGCCGTAGCCTATGATGTGCAGTTTACTGCCGCCTCGGTAAACATGGCCCACATGCCGACATTTGTTCAGTTAGACAAAGATATGGGGCTATCTGGTTATATCCAAGGCGAATATTCTGACGCCATTGGTGCGTACCGCGTGACCCAACTTTGCATTAATCCACGTGTGCGCCAAAATCGCATTGTAACAAATTTGGTAGAATGTTTGGCCAAAATGAATCAGCGTTAATTAAAAAGCCCGCAGACGCGGGCTTTTTTACAGGGCGTAGTAACAATCATTGGTAACGTAAAAAGTACCGATGTCATCCGTATATGTTTTCCCCGGGGCCAAATAGCATCTGGTTATTGCTTTGTTGTCATGTGCATAGCTTGTTCCCTCGCCGGGGCACTTTGTGCAGTCTTGATTCGTACCATAGAATCCACCGCTACAATGATATACGTGGCCTATATCGCATTGTGACAGGCTATAGCATCCGTCCGGCTGGCACATAATGTTCATTGTTGACGGGGTATTCGGTGGCAATATCCATGGCAGGTCAAAAAAGTATTCATCCTTTTGTGCGTCCGAACACCCCATAACACACACGCCGGCCAAGAACTGGTCATCGTCGGCGAAACATGTCATTGGTGGCATGCAAATGGTATCTGTTGCGCCTGGCACGCATCGCGCACCAAACATCAGGTATTCTACCGCCTCTGCAGTGATGTGGGCTGTCATTAGAGCGGCCACCATGGTCAAAAAGTATATGTTTTTCATCCCTTTGTTCCCTTGCCTGTGTTTTATACAAACGACCCTTTGGATTCGGCATATAGCGCTTATTACAAGGCACGGAAATCAAGGATTTTTTGGAAACAAAAAACCGAAAGCAAAGGGTCGTTTGCTTTCGGCATAAATCAATATTGTTATTATGGCACAACGGCCGTAGTTATTCAAGAATAAAAAAATCCCCGCAGACGCGGGGATTGGCATCTGAACTTACATCATGCCCGGCATGCCGCCACCCATCGGGGCCGGGGCCGACTTTTCTTCGGGAATATCGGTCATAACCGCCCCCGTGGTCAGCAATACGCCTGCCGTGCTGGCCGCGGCCGCAATTGCGGTTTTAACCACTTTGGCCGGGTCGATAATGCCTGCCTTTATCATATCAACATATTCGCCGGTCTGGGCGTTATATCCGGTGTTATAGTCTTTGGCTTCGGATACTTTGCCAACAACGATTTCGCCGGATACGCCTGCGTTTTCTGCAATCTGGGCGCATGGCGCAACCAGTGCGCGACGCACAATGTCGATACCAACGTTTTGGTCAGTGTTAGCACCGGTCAAGCCGTCCAATGCCGCCACCGCGCGTACCAATGCCACGCCACCACCGGCCACAATACCATCCAGAGCCGCCGCACGCGTTGCCGCCAATGCGTCGTCAACGCGGTCTTTCTTTTCTTTTACCTCAACCTCGGTCATGCCGCCAACTTTGATAACGGCAACCCCGCCAACCAGTTTGGCCAGGCGTTCCGACAGTTTCTCACGGTCATAATCGCTGGTGGTTGTTGCAATTAATTTGCGTATTTCATCTGCGCGTGCCGCAATCGCGTTCTTGTCGCCGCCACCATGCGCCAGCAGTGTTGAATCTTTGCTAACAACAACGCGTTTTGCGGTGCCCAGCATGTCCATAGAAATATTTTCAAATGTCATTCCCATATCGTCAGAGATAACAGTCGCGCCTGTAACTGTCGCAATGTCTTTCAGCATTTCTTTGCGGCGGTCACCGAATCCCGGCGCCTTTACCGCGCATACTTTCAACCCCCCGCGCAGGCGGTTTAATACCAGCGTCGCCAACGCTTCTGATTCAACATCTTCGGCGATAATTAGCAGCGGGCGGCCAGACTGTGCAATCGGTTCCAATATCGGCAACAGCGCCTGCAGGCCTGTGATTTTCTTTTCGGATACCAATATCTGGGCGCCATCCAATTCCGCCAGCATTTTTTCGCTGTTGGTAACAAAATATGGCGACATAAAGCCCTGGTCGAACTGCATGCCTTCAACAACATCAATCTCAGTTTCCAGACCCTTGGCTTCTTCAACGGTAATAACGCCTTCTTTGCCGACTTTTTCCATCGCGTTTGCGATTTTTTCGCCAATGTCGCGGTCGCTGTTGGCGGAAATTGTTGCAACCTGGGCAATTTCAGCGCTGTTTTTTACAGGGCGGGCATGCTTGTCAATATCGGCAACAACCGCCGCCACCGCCAAGTCAATTCCACGTTTTACATCCATCGGATTCATGCCCGCGGCTATTACGCGGCGACCTTCGCGAACCAATTTCTGGGCCAGTACAGTCGCTGTTGTTGTGCCATCGCCCGCGTCGTCGCCGGCTTTCTTGGCAACTTCCTGAATCATGCGTGCGCCGATGTTTTCCTGTGGATCCGGCAGTGATACCGCCTTGGCAACGGTAACGCCGTCCTTGGTTGCCGCCGGTGCGCCGTACGATTTTTCAATAACGACCGTGCGCCCCTTTGGACCCATGGTAATTTTTACCGCATCGGCCAGTTTGTCAACACCGGCCGCCAGTTTGTCTGTGTTAAAAACGATTTCTTTTGCCATCTCTTATTCCTTTCTTATTCCAAGATTCCCAATATGTCACTTTCCTTGATTAATACATAGTCGCGGCCGTCAATCTTGACTTCATTCGCGCTGGATGCCCATTTCGCAAACAGGACAGTATCGCCGGTCTTAACAGACATCGGCATACGCGTGCCGTGCGAATATTCGCCATCCCCGGTCGCAATAACGCGCCCGCGCGAAGGCTTTTCCTTGGCATTATCAGGGATAATAATACCACCCGCGGTAACATTTTGTTCCTCGATACGTTCCAACAGAACGTAGTTATGTAATGGTTTTAGCATGTATAAAATCTCCTTTGCTGTATGCTTGAATATAATGCGCATGTGTGCGATTTCAAGTCTTGATTTTATAAATCCAGTGTACTAACTTAAATCGCAACGGACAAGGGGAATAAAAATATGTATGATACCAACAACGTCTTTGCAAAAATATTACGCGGGGAAATTCCGGCCCAGATTATCGCCCAGAATGAATACGCAGTTAGCTTTCATGATGTAAATCCTATGTTTTCAACGCATGCGCTGATTATTCCGCGCGGGAAGTATGAAAATATTTTGGACTTTGCGCGTCGTGCCACCGTGGCAGAGCAGGCCGGTTTCTGGGATTGCTTTGTAAAGACCGCAGATATTCTGGGAATTGATGCAAACTTTAACGTTCAGGCAAACGCCGGCGCGGGCGCCCCGTTTATCAAGCAGTCGGTATTTCATTTCCACCTGCATTTGGTTGCCGGCACCAAGACAGGCGAATTTGACAACGTAATGGGGCAGATTTGCAAATAAAAATCCGTGTTATTCCGCGTGCACGCCAAAATGCCATAACTGTTGATGCGGATGGTACTGTGCGCGTACATACAACAACAGCACCCACCGACGGCAAGGCGAACGAGGCTGTTATAAAAGCATTGGCACGCCATTACGACGTGCCAAAATCTCAGATAAAAATCATTCGTGGCGCCACATCACGCGACAAGGTCGTCGAACTTTAATATTCGCGCCATTAATTCTTCGGGTGTTATCTCAGACATGATTTTATAGTCATGTACGCTTTCGATAAATCCGTTGTTTTTCATGTGTATAAACAGGCGTCCAAACGGCCCCCAGAAGCGTGCGGTGTTCAAAAAGAACAATGGCTTTTTCGTTTCGCCAATTTGCTGCATCGTCATGATGTCAGTTAACTCGTTCAGTGTTCCAATTCCGCCCGGCAAAATGATGAAAGCGTCTGAAAGCTCAAACATTTTTTGCTTGCGCTCATTGACGCCATCAACGATTTCAACCGCAACGCCTTTGTGCACCGGTTCTTGTCTGGCGACAACGTCGTGTGTTGATACACCAACAACCTGGCCGCCGGCATCAAGGGCCGCCGTTGCAACCGCGCCCATTAATCCGACATCGCCCCCCCCAAATACCACGCGTATGTTATTTTTCGCCAGCAATTCGCCAATTTTTGTCGCCGCGCGTGCAAATTCGGGGTTGGTTCCAAACTCATGTCCGCAATATACGGCAATAGATTTCAAATGCTGAGTCATATTCTTTTTCCCTTTATTTTTGCAAATTATAACATAATATAACAATGTTATGAATCAAAAGTTTTCAGATTTTATGTCGCGGTTTCGTGGGCTGCCAATTGCGGTCGCGGTAAGTGGCGGTGTTGATTCTGTCGCACTGTTGCATTGGCTGGCGGATATCGGGGCGGATATAACAGTCTTGCATGTAAATCATGGGCTGCGCCCCGCCGCCGGGGCCGAGGCGGAATATGTCCAGAACCTGGCGGCGCGTCTGGGTGTGCCATGCCACATATTTCATTGGCGCGAGGGCAAGCCCACCACCGGGCTGGAGGCCGCAGCCCGCACCGCGCGTTATTCCATGATGACAGACTGGTGCCATGCACATGGTATTGGCCATCTGGCGGTCGCGCATCAGGCCGATGACCAAATTGAAACATTTTTGCTAAATCTGGCGCGGGGCAGTGGGCTCTCCGGCCTTGCGGCGATGCGCCCCGTGTCATACCGTGATGGTATCTGCATCCTGCGCCCGTTGCTGGATGTGCCACGCGCAGAACTGGCCCGGTATTGTGATGACCGTAATATAAAATATTTTCATGATGAAATGAATGACGACATGCATTACGCCCGTGTCCGCATGCGCAAGATGCGCCATGTCTTGCACGACGCACTGGGGATTAGTGATGCGCGAATTTTACTGGCCATTCGCAACCTTGGACGCAGTCGCGATGCCCAGGATGCGGATGTTGATGGCGCTGTGCGTGCAGTATGTTCGAACCGGCGTGCCGAATTTTCTGATTCTTTTCTGTTTGACCTGGCCCCCGATATTAGACTAAAGTTCTTCGGAACATTAATTATGCAAATCGGTGGGGGGCAATATCAGCCGCGCTTGAAATCTTTGGAATGCGCGCTAAATAATTTATCGCATGATTGCAAATTTACGTTGGGGCACTGTACTGTTCGCCGGCTGGGAACGCGGATTTTAATAGTTCCAGAAGGCATGCGGGCAAGTTTTAGGAAGAAACATGAAAAACATGAAAAAGAAAGCAAATAATATTTTCAAGGGCAAAGGACGTGACGGCTCGTCCATATTTTTAATTGTTTTTGCGGGGCTATTTGTCGCAATTATTGCGCGTGCGTTTATAGGCAACCCTGTATTTATGGGGGCAGGTGGGGCATCTATGGCGCCGGTCGAATTATCATTTTCCGATGTGCTGCGTCGTGCTCCGGATATTAAGACAATGAATATTCGCGGCAGTGATGCCAGCGGCGTGTTAAATGATGGTACGCGCTATCGGGCGACAATTGCATACGACCCAGAAATGCTGACCCGTATTGCAGATGGTGGCACCGCTGTTTCCATTGATACATCCAAGACATGGATTGACTATCTGGGAGCATGGGTTCCGATTCTAATGGGTGTTTTGCTAATATGGTGGATTTTCCGTGGCATTAAGGGCGGTGCCGGCGGTATCAGCCGTAATTTGGTCGGTCAGAATCCAACAAAGATTACCACAGGCAAAACCAAGACAACATTCAAGGATGTTGCCGGCATTGATTCTGAAAAACAGGAATTAATGGAAGTTGTTGATTTCCTAAAGAACAAGGACAAGTTCAAGGCGGTCGGCGCCCGCGTTCCGCGTGGCGTATTGTTATCCGGCCAACCGGGTACGGGTAAAACATTGCTGGCACGTGCCATCGCCGGCGAGGCAAATGTTCCTTTCTTTGCCGCATCGGGTAGTGACTTTTCCGGCATAATTGTTGGCTTAGGCGTTGCTAAAATCAAAGAAATCTTTGAAATGGCAAAGCGTAACGCCCCATGTATTTTGTTTATTGATGAAATTGATGCCATCGGTCAGCGCCGCAGCCAGCATTCCTATAATGACCAAGACCGTGAGCAAACATTGAATCAGTTGCTAATTGAAATGGACGGCTTTTCAAACGATACTGGCATAATTGTAATCGGTGCCACCAATCGTGCAGATATGTTGGACCCGGCATTGTTGCGCCCCGGTCGATTTGACCGCCAGGTATATATTGAACTGCCGGACTTGGCCGGCCGTCGCGAGATTTTGGATTTATATTCCAAAAAGGTAAAAGTTGGCGACGCCGTCAATCTGCAGGACTTGGCGCGTGGAACTACGGGCTTTTCAGGCGCGGATTTGGAAAATCTGTTGAACGAGGCCGCGCTTCACGCCGTTCGCAACGGGCGCGATGCCGTCGCCCAAGCGGACATTGAAGAAGCGCGTGATAAAATCTTAATGGGCCCGCGCAAGATTCGCAAAATGCGCCCAGAAGATATAAAGCTAACCGCATATCACGAGGCCGGACATGCATTCGTATCACAGATGTATGCGGATGTTACCGACCCCATACACAAGGCGACAATTGTTCCGCGTGGTCGTGCACTGGGGATGGTGCAGCACCTGCCGATTGATGACAAGGTATCGATGACATTGGCCGAAGTGCGTGCAAATCTGGCGGTTTCATTGGCCGGCCGTGCCGCAGAAGAGGTTTTCTTTGGCGCAGATAAAATAACAACCGGCGCTGAAAGTGACATTGCCAGCGCTACGCGCCTGGCACGGTATTCGATTACAACAGCGGGGCTGTCACCGAAAATTGGTACCGTTGCCGTAAATCAGGTCGGCACATTTAACACACGCACGGCGTTGGAAAATGCGTCTGAAAAGACCGCTGAAATGGTTGACGCTGAAATTCGTGCATGGTTGGATGCCGCGCATGCCGATGCGACAAAGCTGCTGCGCCAAAATCGCGCAACAGTTGAAAAATTGGCGACTGAATTGTTGGCACGTGAAACATTGACGGGCGATGAAATCCGCGAAATTATATCCGGCACAAAGCGCTCTACAACAAAGAAACCGCGGGGCAAGAAAAATGCAGCCTAAATTTGAAATCCTGCGTATGCCGCCTGAAAATACCAATTCGGTATTGGTATCGTCAGGCGGCGATGCCGTGATTTTTGACCCGTGGGGGCGTGCGGATGACTGGGCGTTGGCACTGTCTGCGCGTGGGTTGACCCTGCGTGCAATATACGCAACACATGCGCATCCGGACCATATCTCGGCCGCACCGGATTTAGTGGCGCGTTATAATGTGCCGTTATATATTGCGGCGTCTGATAATGAACTGATTGGCTGGGGTAATGAAATATTAGATTTTTTTGGACTGCCCCACATCAATACCGAAACCTGCGCACCGCATGATATTAATAATGCGACGCATGATGTGCTGCCAGATGTTTCAATGCAGGTTTTATCCGCACCGGGGCATACGCCCGGTGGTCGTATGTTTTATTTTCCGCAGTATCATATACTGCTAACCGGCGATACTTTATTCCGTGATGGATTTGGGCGATATGATTTCCCCGGTGGTAATCAGCCCGATTTGTTTGAATCGATTTCAAATCTGTATAAAATGAACCTGCCGGATGATACTTATGTCGTGCACGGACATGGCCCGGATTCGACGATTAAGTCACTAAAAGACACCAATCCTTATTTCAAATCCCATAATTAACATTAAATAAAAATACCGCGATTAAGCGGTATTTTTTGTATGGGGGATGTTATAGTTGTATAAACATTCCCGGATTGTTTGCCAGTTGCTCAATCGCGTTATCTACGATTTTGCGGTATTCAATAAACTTCTTTTTGTCCGCCGCATCCAGATTGCTAATCGCCGGCAGCTTTACCGTCATGGGGTTTACATGCTGACCATTTTTGATTATTTCATAATGCAGGTGCGGGCCCGTTGACATACCAGTAGAACCAACATATCCGATTGTCTGGCCCTGGCGTACAGTTGTGCCAACAACAACGCCCTTGGCAAATTTAGACATGTGCGCATACAGCGTTTCGTATGACCCGTTATGACGCAGTTTTATATAGTTTCCATGACCCTTGTTATAGCCGCGTGCAACAACGCGCCCCGCGCCCGCCGCCGGAATAGGCGTGCCGGTTGATGCGCGGAAGTCAACACCTTTGTGCGCACGGGTATAACCCAAAATGGGGTGTTTGCGGCGGGTGGAAAAGTTACTAGTAACCTTGGCATTATTAATCGGTGTGCGCTTTAGTGACTTTATCGCGCCATTGCCGTTTTCGTCATAATATCCACTGGTGCCGTCGGCCTTGCGGAAACGGTACATTTTTACATTCCCGCGCAGCGCCTCAAACGATACTGCCAGAACGCGCCCATTATCAACTTTTTTCCCATCAGAAAAGTTTTCTTCATACATTACCGAGAATTTTTGCCCCGCACGCACATCGCGCTCAAAGTCCATTTCAAACGCCAACAGGTCATAAACATCGGCCAAGATACCCGCCGGAATTCCCGCGCGACTTCCCGCCAGATAGAAACTGTCACCGTTGGATATTTCGCCGTTTTTATAGACCGCACGTGTATCGCGTTCGATTTCAACTGTTTTACAAGACCACTGGCCGCCATCATCACATGTAAGCTCAACCTGGCGCCAGGGGGATGGAATAACGACAATTTTAGATACCGGTGCGTTATCTGCCGGGCGCATAAATTCGATTTTATCGCTGTTCGCGCGCAGGGTTGTGATACCGCCATCGGTTTTTAACACATTGGCGATTGCGGTTATATCATTGTGGCTAAACCCTTGCTCCGACAGCAGTTTTGATAGCGTGTCACCCGATGTTACGACCACAACAGACTTGCATTCCGGCATATTTTCCCCGGAATTTACCGCCGCCTTATGGCGCGTTATAACCAGGCATATCGCAGTTAGGGTTAACAGTACGGCCAATGCAATTACCAGCCGCGTTAGGTTCTTTATGGTTATTATATCTTTTGCTTTTTTCATAAGCCGGATTATAATTATTTTATGAAAATAAATCAAGCGTTCACAATCCTGCAGCGTGCCGGCGGTATTCGCGCCGCGCGTATAATCACAGAAAGTCAGAAAAATCTGTCGGTTATTCGTGTGTGGCACATGGCGTGCCAGTTGCGTCGTGGTGTGCCGGTTGCAAAAATTATTCATCAGAAATGGTTTTATGGCCTGCCTTTTTATACCAATCGGCACACATTGGACCCGCGCCCGGATACAGAAACTTTGGTTGCGGCCGTTATTGCGGACTGCCGTGGCGCCGCGCCGCGCCGCGTTCTGGATTTAGGCACGGGAACGGGCTGCATAATAATATCGCTGGTAAAAAATATTGCGAATATGACGGGCGTCGGCATGGAAAAATCCCGGGCCGCGGCACGTGTGGCGCGACGCAATGTTCGCACATTGGCGCCGGGGGGGGTAGCGATATTGCGGCGCAGTTTTACGCGTCCGCGCATACCATGCGCAACATTTGACATAATAGTATCCAATCCGCCATATATCGCGGCGGGCGATACGCGTGTGGATTGTGGCGCCGCGCATGACCCTGCAATGGCGTTATATGCCGCATCAAACGGCTTGGCGGCATATCAGACAATTGCAAAAAACGCGCTTGGGTGGATTCGGTGTGGCGGTCGCATATATTTGGAAATCGGCGACGGCCAGGCGCCCGCCGTTCGCGATATATTTGAAGGCGCCGGCTGGCATTTTGTGCGGTCAGAGTGTGATTTGGCGGGCATAATTCGCGTGCTAATATTTGAATCCTAAAAAATGCGTTGACTTTATATCTGCAAAAACATAAAATATTGCTTAAGTTTTATAGCCTAATCTAAACCTCCGTTTGGATTAGGCAAAAAGCCGGGCAAAAAAATGCAAAAACATAAGAATTTTTTGATATAAAAAATACCTAATCCAAACGGAGATTTTGAATCAGCAGCAGGAGGAAGCAAAAACATGGGCAAATATCTAAATAAATTATACTTTATGATGGCGGCGATGGTTACATCGTATGTAGTTAACATGATGTATCACATGGATACGGCAATTGCCGCAGCGATTACATGCCCGAACGGCACCAGTTGCCAGACTATGAGAATCTCGTGGAATTGTGAGAGCTATAATGGTCACATCATAGCATCAGAGGTTACAAACGGGACAGTTGTGAATACCCCTTATTATGCAACTGCCGGTGGCTGTAATCACGTTTTGGCTGCTGATGTTTTGAGGGGCACTTACATACCAGGCTATGCTGTGCAAAGTTGTTGGTCTGATAATGGTGGTGCAGCTGGTATATACGCTGGGAGGAGTGGCCGCGCAAGTTGTGCTTATACATCATGCGTTGTCGGCCCTGTATCCCCGTCTACAAAAACCATGCCGTGTGGGGTCGTTACAATGTGCGGCGCAACCACTATGACCGCATCTTGTTTTACAGCCCAAAGTTCCAGTTACAATGCCGGTTTCCTGGTAAACGGCGGTAAGGGTTGCGAGTGTTGCGCCAATAGTACCGGTTCCATTGCTACTTATAAACCGATAGGCATGTCAAATGTGTTCTCCATATATAATGCCGCGGCCAGAACCTCATGCTATATCATTGGCCAGTTTGAAGATGAAAAGGGCCTGTTTGAATTTACGGACAGTAACAGATGTTATTACGCATCATAAGCCCCGTTTTTGGTGTTTATCGTTTTTGCCGCGGGCGCGTTTTGCGCCTGCGGTGTGTGCGCTATGTCACGTTTTGGCGTAATTTTTATCGTATGCGCCGCGCAGGTGTTCCTGTCATAACGTTGCGTATGGCATCACGTATGGGAATTCGTGATATATACCACTTAAATAAAGGCGTTGGCGATGGTTTAATGTTTGCCGGCATCGCACGCGAATTCTATAAGAAGACAGGCACGCGCCCATTGCTGTATTTGCCGCAGTGGCATATTTTTAGATACTGTGATTTTTGCTGGTTTTTGTATGACTGGCGCATGATGCCGGAAAATTATCCGGATGAAATACACCATACAATGGATGTTTTTTATAATTTATATATCGCCCAGCGCATGGGGCGACCACTGCGGCTGCGTAACGGTTATGCGTTTAACTTGTGCCCGCTGGAATACTTAAAAAATGTTTATGTATGTGGAAATACGTTGGATAAGCTGTTCGGGGGCTTTCCCATGCGCGGCCAGATTTGCCAGTGGGTCGCCAACCGTATGGGAATTGTTGGCGATATAGATGTAAAGCCAGAGATACGCCTAACGGACTTTGAAAAAGATTTCGGGAAATTTGCCCGAGGGAAAATTGTAATCAAATGCGGCGGAAATGGGCCATATAAATACCTGTTGCCGAAAATCGCCCAAGGGATTATAGACGAACTTCGTGGCGAATATGAATTTTTGCAGATAGGCGACGTGTCCGACCCTGTGCTGCATGGTGCGGAAAACCTGTTTCGTCTAAACCTGCGTGAGTTCGCAGGGGTATTAAGTCATGCACGCCTGTTTGTTGGTGCAATTGGTGGTATGATGCACTTGGCGCGTGCGGTTGATTGCCCCGCGGTTATACTGCACGGATGCGAACATGATGATTTTTATTATCCATCCCAGCGCAAGGTATTTTCAGAAACGCGCTGTATGGCGTGCGCTCATAAATGCTGGTGGCCCGACAAAGACGACGAACGGCGCTGCTTTAACCACTATAAATGTATAACAGACTTTAATGTCAAGCGCGTCGCAGCGATTATCCGCGAAGAGCTGAAAAAGCCGCGCGAGAATGGCGCCACCCCCGATATTTTCAAGTGCGTTGGTAAAATGGTTGATTGCAATACAACCATGAATTGGTGGTTGACCCTGGATGACTTTATCACATATTACACCAAGCCGCGCCCGGATGACGAGTGCCGAATTTCTGCCCTTGATGCCAAGTACGATTATGGCATCAATAAATCTGATGCCTATGTTATTCATCGCCTGTTTAATGCGGATTTTATAAATCCCACGCATTATTTGCGTATTGGGCGGTCTTGGACGATAGTGTCGGATAATCCGCTAATTATTCGTCTAAATTCGCGTCCTTCGTATTTTGCGTATGTGTTAAAAATAGCAGAGCTTCAGAAACAGTGGACTGCCGAATGGCATCGTCAAGACCCGACCGATGATACGGAATATTGGCGGACCGAGACAAAACCTAAAAATGACTATGCAACACTGGAAGGCTTTGCCCGTGCCAATCACATGATGAATTATATGCTGTGGCACCAAGAGGACATTGTGCGTAATCCATCCGCCCCCGATGCGGACGTTGTTGCGGCAAAGCGCAAGATTGATAAATATAATCAGCTACGTAATGACTTTATGGAAAAGCTGGATGAAACGTTTATCCAGATATTAACACCGGATTTGCCCGGGGCATTCAAGGCACCGCTGAATACGGAAACTATCGGCATGATATTTGATAGGTTGTCCATCATGAGTCTGAAAATGTACCACATGACCGAGGCTGGGAAAAAATTTGGCAACGCCCAGAAATGCCGTGATGCAATGCGCGTGCTTTCGCGCCAGCATGGCGACCTGCTGGAGGCAACAAAGTTTTTGCTGGTTGATTACTTAAACGGCGCACGTCGTCCACAAACATATCGTCAGTATAAAATGTATAACGACCCCAAGCTGAATCCGGAATTGGTCGGAAAATAGGGCGTGTTAAATCGCACCTTCCGCATGCAGCAATTCTAGCTTGCGTTCCACGCCGCCGGGGGCGGAATAGCCGCCAATTGTGCCGTCACTGCGAATAACGCGATGGCATGGGATTTGTGGCGGTAGTGGATTTTTTCCAACCGCATTTGCAACCGCACGCACGGCCATGGGGTGCCCCGCCATTTGGGCAAGCTCTTTGTATGTTACGGTTTTGCCGCGCGGAATCCGGGTTAATGCGTACCATACATCGCGCTGAAATGATGTCCCAGGCAGCGTGTCCATATCATCGCGTGTCATTTTATGATTTTCCGTGTTTTAGATTTCGGCAATGGTGTAATTCGCGCCAACATGCGTACCATATCAATTGCTAGTGCTGTATTTTCAATATCTAAGATATAATGCTGGCGTGCGCCCTGGTACGGAATGCCGTATTCGGCGGTCGTGTTGTGGGCTGAAAATTCTGCGGTTGTTTCGGGAATTTGCTTAATATATACCGTATCATCGCATACCAGCAGCACAGGCCTGTCGTCACAGTAAATCATATATTCGCCAAACATTTTTCGGTGCCGAATACTGCCCGCCGGGGCAATTTGGTCGCATACAAAGTTTATAAATTCAATACTGCTGCTCATAACATAGTCATAGTAATATATCGCCATATATATTTGCAAGATTTGAATTTATATCTTACTATTTGCCTTATGAAACAATTGTCGGATACAGATATTCAACAAATGGCGGCGCAAGAATTTACGCCTGATTTTGCCGCCACCAACCGTTCGGTGCGTGCGCATCTGCGGCTGGGGCGTTTAATACCGCCGCCGCAAACCCCTGTGCCGCGTCGGACACGTCTGGACCTGCATCAGCGTACAGAACAACAGGCCTGGGATGCGATAATGACATTGGCAAAATCAGGTACGCGCGATGCGGTCATTATTACCGGTGCGTCGGGCATTTTGCGTAAAAAGTTCCCCGTTTGGGCAACCGAAAGTGTACTGTCGCCATATATTATATCGTGGAGTCCGATAAATAACGGCAGCTTTGCCGTAAAGTTTAAGAAGATTTAGCGCGTTATTCCATGCGCCCCGGTAATGTTTTTCCGCTGTGTTCTTTGGATGGGCTCACTCCTGGCTTAAATTTATATTGGCGTCCCAGGCGGTTTTCTGTCCACAGTGGGTCTATAAATTGCTGCGGCGCGGACATAAGGGCATAGTGCAGATGGGGCGACGTGCTTGAACCAGTGTTTCCTGTTTTTCCAATCAGGCAACCACCTTGGATTTTATCGCCTTGTTTTACCAGCTGCTGGCTCAAATGACAATATTGCGAAATTGTGCCATCGGTATGGGTTATTTGAATCTGTTGCCCACATCCGCGCTGGGTTGTTTTTACAACGGTCACAACCCCGTCTGCCGGCGCATATACATTGGTGCCAACCACTGCGCGTAAATCTATGCCGCGATGATTGGACGAACAATCTGCGCAAGGTTTGGTGCGCGTTCCGAAATCCGATGTCACAACCAGTTCACCATCAATGGGCGCCTGTGCTGGCATTGCCCAGCCGGGAATAATTGTATTGCTGTATTGTGCGCATGTACGCGTATTTGCCGCCGCCGGTGGTGTGATGACCGAATTTAGTGGTGCCTGCGCTGCGGGTGGCGTAACGGATGTCGTTGACTGTGATGACTGCACGCTTTCAGCCATAGGCGGGGTAGATGCAGCATTGCCCACCCCTGTTTCTTGCGATGGGGCTGCCTGCTGCGATGTCGTGGCCGGCGTATTGCCGCCAGCTCATCTTCCAGTTTGATGCCTTTGTATGCGCATCCGCTGATACAAACGCCATTTTCATCATATTCTGGGTCAAAGTCGTCATATCCATCGGCCAGAACGTGCATTCTGTCCACAAAGGATAAATTTGTAAATGTTTTTGGGTACGATGTCGCCTTCAGCAGGCTTTGGGCCGTTGATGTTGTACATGTCGCATCAATTGCGGCGGCAATGCATAGAATGGCGGAAATATAGCAAACGCGTTTCATGTCGCGTATTATATCATATTTTTGCCAGACTTAGAAAGCAATCTTAAGCGTTGCCGTAACATTGTGTGATATATAGTCTGCGCGGGAATCCAGTGTGTATGCAATGTCGCCAACGATTGCGCCGCCGCGTACCGCAACGCCAAGCCCCCCACGCAGCGTTGTCCGCCCCAGGCCAGATACCGGAATATCATAATGTTGCCCGGTAATAACACCCACGCGTATGTTATCGGTTCCGTTGTGGATTATATCGTATCCGGCACCCAGTGTAACACGTGGCGCGATTGTAAACATGGAAGTATCAAATGCGACGCCCATTTGAACATCGCCGCCTGCGTTCATGGTATTATACCACCATTTCTTAAAGCTTTGTGCGGCGGCATCTGTATAGTGTTCGGTGCTAAGGCGAATGTATTGCACGCCTATCTGGGGGCGGATAAATATTTGGCCACGTTCAACCAGTACACCGGTATTAATCGCGCCACCCCATATGTCGCTGTTATAAGATGTATCATTTTCGACGCCCACTGCGCGCTTGTCGGCATCCCACTGTATCTGGCCACCGGAAATAACGCTGTTGATATAGAATCCGCCACGTGACAAGTACTTGGAATACATTGAAATAATATTGCTGGTTGCTTTCATTTTTATCGGCGTGTCCTTAGAGCGGGAATCAGCATACGTATATCCAATACCGAATACATATCCATCTGTAACGTATGCCGATGCTTGAACGCCGGCGCCACCGGTGCGAAATTTGAAGTTATTGTTTTTATTGCCGTCAAAATCACTGTATGCACCGATGCCGCGCGCGGTTATATCAAAATTCTGGGCGCCATCGCCGCGGCGCGCGGCCAATGGGCCATTAATTGGCTCAAAGGCATAGTTCATATATTGCTCTGCCTGTGCAATAGTCATTGTGGTGTGATTGTATGCCAGTGTACTTAGCACCTCGTACATGCGTGCGTCATGATTGCTGTTGTGCATTTCGTTCATTTGTTTCGCAATCTGGCCACCGCGCCATGGACTGCCAATCAGGGCTTGCCAAGCATTTGCCGCATCGACCAGATAGTGTGGGTTGCCGAAATCACGCGCAATCGCCGCGGCCCAGTCTGAATTGGCCGCATATGCGTGACCGGATAATGCCAACATGCTAAATATTAAAATTTTTTTCATGACGGGCCTTGTTTTTTGTTTATAATACGGGCGAGATTATTAAAAATTAACAGGAACCATTTGCTATGAAGAAAGTCAAAACCGTATATGACCACATTCGCAGTAATAATATCAAGACGGCAGTCTTGGTGGCGTTGTTTCCGGTAATATTTATTGCGTTGATATTTTTATTTACTTGGATTGTCGTGCCGGCCGACCAGGCCGCATCGGTTGCGATATCTGTCGCCATACCAACGGCAATTGCGTGTATGGTATGGATGCTGGTGTCGTGGGCGTTTGGGGATACGATGATGTTAAATTCGGCCGGCGCCCATGAAATCCACGACACAAATCCCGAATACAAACAGGTTTTTCGCAGTGTTGAAAATGTTGCGCTGGCCGCAGGCCTGCCGACGCCGCGTGTGTATATTATCGATGATGATTCGATGAACGCATTTGCAACAGGGCGCAGCCCGCGTGATGCCTCTGTCGCGCTTACACGCGGAATAATCCGGCGTCTGGATAAGTTGGAGCTCGAAGGTGTTATCGCGCATGAAATGGCGCATATAGGCAATCGTGATATTCGCCTGGATATGCTGCTAATTACCGGCGTTGGCGTTACTGTTTTTGCAGCAGATATAATATGGCGCTTGGCATTGAGCTCAAATAGCGGTCGCAGTAATGATGACAATAAGTCCGGTGCGGCGGTTCTGATGATGGTATGGCTGGCGTTTATGGTATTTAATTTTCTAATAACGCCGCTGCTACGAATGGCAATATCGCGCCGTCGGGAATTTGCCGCCGATGCGACCGGCGCCCAGATTACCAGAAATCCAAAGGCATTGGCATCGGCATTGCGTAAAATTGTAACAGACGCACGTGTTGAGTGCCTGGACAAAGTAAAGTCCATGTCGGCGGCATGTATTGCGAACCCCGGTGCCCCGCGTGAATTTATTGGCGACCTGTTGGCGACACACCCAAAGCCCGAAGAACGCATCCGTCGTCTGGAATCTATGTAGCAAAGGAAGAAATTTATGGCAAATTTGCATTTTCACTATGGTGTAATGAGTAGTTCTAAATCCGCCGCATTGATAATCAATGCATATAATCTGCGACAAAATGGTAACCCGGTTGAGGTTATAAAGCCTGCATTTGATAAGCGTTTTTCATCCCAGGAAATCGTTTCGCGCGTCGGTCTATCGTGCGAGGCGGCTGCAATGCCTGATTTGCAAAATTATCAGCCGGCCCCCAATACTAAAAGTATATTGGTTGACGAAGTGCAGTTCTTTAGCCCGTCAGACATAGACGCACTGGTGTGTATTGCCGACAGTGCAAATATTATTGTGATGTGTTATGGCCTTATGGTGGACAGTAACGAACAGATATTTCCCGCATCGCGTCGTTTAGTCGAGGTTGGTGCAAAACTTCATCGCATGGAATCTACATGCCAGATAAACGGTTGCATGAAACTGGCAACACACCACCTGCGCTTTGACGCAGCGGGCAATGTAATTCGTGCAGGTAATCAGTTCGCGCTGGGCGACAGTAACTATAAATCCGTCTGCCGCCAGCATTATAATAAATTCTATCATGACAAAGGGGGGCATGGTGAAAGATAATAATATATTAAAGGTTTTTGCGGTTGTTGCCGCTTGCATGACGGCGGGGGCGGCACATGCCTGGGCGCCGTACTTTTCGGCGGGTGGCTCGCTGGGGATTGGCCTGGGCAAGGATTCCGCACGCAGTGGTGGTTTTTCCGGTGCCGCCGGCATTCGCTACAAGGTATCGGACTTAAACATGCGCACTGAGTTTGAATATTCCAATATAATCTATAAAAAAGAATACAAGGTTCAGACGGCCGAAGGCACATACAAGCATGACTATGACCTGAAGACGAATATGTATTTGGTAAATGTTTACGCCGACCCGCAAATGCCATTAACACACAGCGGCCTGCATATCGGATTGACCGCGGGCGCGGTTACATACCATCGCGATTTGCCAGACTTTATTGATGCGGACACCGGTCGGAAAACAACATTTGTTTATGGTGCGACGGCAGGGCTGGGGCTGCATTTGTTAATTGGGCTCTATGCAGATGTTGGTGTCCGTTATCTTCGCACATTGGATGATGATGTAGTTGATAGTTTATCGCCTTATTTCAGCCTTAGATATGGTTTTTAGCAAAAAAATATATTTTTGCTTGCAATTTGAATAAATTGATATAAAATTATACAACGTTGCGCCCATAGCTTAACTGGATAAAGCATCTGACTACGGATCAGAAGACTGCGGGTTCGAATCCTTCTGGGCGCGCCAGAATAAAAACAAACACCGCCTTGTGCGGTGTTTGTTTTTATTTCCCGTGTTTCACGGGGTGGGGGCGAACCCGGGTTCGACAAAGAGTCGGCAAGACAAACGTAGTGCTGTCGCGCCGTCACGATTGCCCCGCAGTCAATGCGCCGCATTGGCGAGGGAATCCTTCTGGGCGCGCCATAAATTCAAACCGGCTTTTCGCCGGTTTTTTCTTTGTGTGCATGTGGCCTGCAACAAATTTGTCATTTTACGAAACCCTTGCACCAGAATTATGTCCGTGATAGAATAAATATTGAATCCATGGGAATTGGGTTCGGGACTTCGAAAATCCCTTATAAGCTCGGCACTTATGTGTCGTTAACGTCAAATGGCGCGCTTTTCGCGCTGTTGTTCCCGACATTGGTCGGGTTGTTGCAGTTATACAACAGGGCGCCGCCCAAAGGCTGCAAGGTCATTAGCTTATATGATTTTTCGAACTTCCCGACCACCAAAAGATTTGGTGGTTTTTTGTTTAACAAAAAGCACAGGGGATACGAAAAATGAAAAAACAGTGTATATTATTAACCGCTTTGGTATTGATATGCGTGATACCAACTGGTGTGCGAGCATCGTGTCAGGTATTTGATTCCTGCACGTCCTGCAGTATGCATCCAAATGCAATGTCGGCCAAAGATAACTGTACCAAATATAACACAATAAATCAGGGGTTTACGGAAACGGGAACAAACCGGGCGGTATATCTGATTTATGACTGTCAGCAATGTAACAGTGGATATAGATTAACATCAAACGTATTGGAATTGTCGCCGACCTGTACCATAGGCTTCCATGGGTGTGAAAAAGACCCATGCGCCGGTGGGTGTTCTAATTGTACAACATCCGCGTGGAGTTCCGCGGGCACAGGCTATGAGCGGCGTACTGTTGCCACATGCAATTGTAAAACGTGCAATAAAACCACAGAATATCGATGCGCCGCCGGCTATTGGGGCAGCAGCACAAACGGTACGTCAGGATGCGCCAAATGCGAAACCGGCACCAACAGCGCCGCGGGCAGCATATCGCACAACGCATGCTGCTATCCCAGTGGCTACTCCTATACAGGCTCTGATACATCGGGCAGCTATACAGTTAAGCATAATGGTGTTTGTTGCTGGTCTTAAAAAACTGTTAGAATATGTGCAAGACTTGGAGGCAAAAAAGTGATACAATAAGTGCGAACAAAAAATGAATGGTGATATTTTGTATCGTATGATTACATATTCTTTATAGGAGACATCAAACAATCTTTTCTCTCTCCTTCAACACGTATAAATAGGAAAAAATATACTGTTGAAAAGATGGGAATTTTATGATAAAATTCAAGCGTTGGTTGAAAGTAGTCCTTTTTGCGTAAGTTGGCGAAAGGGATTTTGCTTTTTAGAACTAAGGGGAGAGAAAAATGACACATGCCGATATGTGGGATGCAATAGAGAACTTCGCACATAGCCGAAACCTGAGTTGTTCCGCGCTGGCAAAAAAGAGTGGTTTGGACGCAACAACATTTAACAAAAGCAAACGAGTAAATGCATTTGGCAAGCCCAGATGGCCATCAACCCACAGCGTTGCAAAAATATTGGCGGCAACCGGCGCGTCAATAGAAGAGTTTGTTACATTTATCCCGCGTCACGATAAATAATTGGTAATCCCCAGTGTGGGGATTTTGTTTTTTCCTTGCATTTACTTAAAAAAATACTATCATTTGGGCCTGAGAAGAGAATTCGTCACAAAAAGAGTGATGGAATATTTACCCCTATGTCTTTAATTGTTATTATGACAAACTGCCGCGTGGGGGTATGGCGCGTCGTCGCAGATTCACTACAAATAAAGTCATTTACTTTATTCGCAATGAATTGTGCGACGGTGCGAATGTATAACAAGAACAAAAGGATTTATATATGGTAAAAGTTAGAGCCAAGGCCGCGGCGCCAAAGCCGGCGGCGGAAAAAATTGCCGCGCCAAAAAAAGACATGCGCACACCAAAGAAACCGGCCAAGATTTCAGGCGTGCCAAAGGGCGAAAGCGATAACAATGATGAAAAAGTCTATTTTATGGCGCTGGGCGGTCTGGAACATATCGGTCAGAATATGTACGTTTACAAGTACAAGGGCAAATACTTGATTGTGGATTGCGGTATGGGTTTCTTGGAAGAAGAAATCGGTGCTGGCGATGTGCAGTATTGTGATACCCGTTGGCTGGAAAAGCGCAAAAAAGACGTTGTTGGCTTTGTAATCACGCACGGCCACGAAGACCATATTGGCGCATTGAAATATATTTGGCCGAAATTTAGAAAGCCGATTTATTGCACGCGTTTCCCGGCTGAAATTCTGCGCCGCACGTTCGAGGGTATTGAGCTGGACTTTAACCCAAAGAAAGACATCGTTGTATTTGACCACAACGGGGATACTTTGAAACTGGCACCGTTCGAGGTTGAAACGTTCCATGTTTCGCATTCCGTACCAGAGGCGCAGATGCTAATCGTCAAAACTCCGGCGGGCAAGATTTTGCATACCGGCGACTGGACATTTAATGACGATAATCCGGTTGAAAATCCGACGGATTTTGCGCGTCTGCGTGAAATTGGGTCTGACCCGAAATTGCTGGCATGCGCATGTGATTCCACATCTGCATCCCGCCAGGCACGCCAGACCACGGAAACGGAAGTTCGTGATACTTTTGCGCGCCTGATGAAAGACGCGCCGGGGCGCGTTATTGTAACCGGCTATTCCCGCAGTATCGCGCGTCTGAAAATGTTTGCCGAGGCCGCACGCAGCGCGGGCCGCGTTGCCGCCATCAAAGAGCGCAGCAATCCGAATCCGGTGCCGTATGTAGGTCTGCCGGAATTTCGCGAAATGGGCATAAAATTCGGCTATCTGGCCAAAGATGAGGTATATACTCATGGCGAAATCAAGGATTTGCCGGCCGAAAAGCAGGCGATTTTCCTAACTGGCTCTCAGGGGGAACAGTTTGCGATGCTGACCCGTCTGTGCCGTGGCCAGGTAAAGGAAATGAAACTGCAGCCGACAGATACAATTCTGTTTAGCTCTATTATCATCCCGGGGCGCGAACAAGACGTGTCTTATCTGTATAACAAATTGGCGCGTATGGGTATCAAAACGTACACGATATTCGATACCGACCATCTGCACGCCAGTGGGCATGCCGGTCGCCCGGAACTGGAACGTTTCTATGACCTGGTTCATCCCCAGGTATCCATCCCGATGCATGGCGATTACATCAATGAAATGCTAAACGGTAAGATGGCGATGGAACGCGGGGGCGCAAAGTACATGATGGTCGTACACAATGGCGAAATGATTGCATTGGCCGACGGCCAAGCGCCATATATTTCTGAAACCATCGAAACGGGTTTTGTCGTTATGGAAGGCGAAACCGAGCGCAGCGCCAACGACCAAGTATACAAGAACCGCAAGAAGATTGCGGCCAACGGTGCGGTATTTGTTACCTTGCCGGTGGACAAGCGTGGCTTCTTAAAAGGCGTGCCAGAGGTATCCAGTGCGGGTATCTTTGAAACAGACGACACTGGCTTTATGAAGCGTCAGATTCAGATTGAAATCACCAAGGCGATAGACAGCCTGTCCAAGGCTGAACGCAAAGACCGTGATAATCTGGTAAAGGCGGTTCAGATTGCCTCGAACAAGGTCGTACGTGCATCACTTGGGGCGGACAAAAAACCGCAATACAGTGTGCACTTTGTCCAGAAATAAAAAATCCCCCGCTTGGGGGATTTTTACTTTACTTTTTAGTTTTTTTTATTAATAATAAACCTCGAAAAAAGTATAGGGGCCCAGGCCGTATGATTATAGTATTGAAAAAATTTTTATAATTACGGGTGCGACCATCAAGTTTAACGACGGACGCACTGTTTAGGCGTCCGTTTTTTTAATAACGTGCAAAGGGAAAAATAAAAATGTCAGAAAATACAGCGATTTCTACCAACGAATTGCAGGCCCGCCTGCAAAAGGCTGAAAATATCCGTGCCCGCGATGGTGTCGTATGGAAGGATAAGTTTGACCGCACGCATACAATTGCGGCGGCGCGTTCGCTGGCCGATGGTACGCCAGTTGTGCTGGCTGGGCGTGTAACAGCGCTGCGTTGGTTGGGCAAATTGATGTTTGGTCGTATCTATGACATTGATGGCGAAATTCAATTTTCCATGTCGCGCGAAGAAATCGGCGAAGAACAATACAAGTTCATGAAGGCAAACGTTGACATGGGCGATTTTATCGGCATTACGGGCGAGCTGTATCATACAACCGCGGGCGAATTAACTGTAAAGGTCGCAAAGTATGAAATCTTGTCCAAAGCGCTGCGTCCATTGCCGGAAAAATTCCATGGGTTAACTGATATGGAAACACGTTATCGCCAGCGCTATCTGGACATTATTTCCAACGAAGACACCCGCCGTACGATGAAAATGCGTTTTCGCATGCTGCGCCTGATACGTGATTATTTGAATGATAACGGATTTGTAGAGGTTGAAACCCCAATCATGCAAGTGGTGGCATCTGGTGCGGCCGCACGCCCGTTTATCACGCATCACAATGCGCTTGATGCGGATTTCTATCTGCGTATCGCGCCGGAATTGTTCTTGAAACAGACCATTGCCGCCGGCTTTGACCGTGTTTTTGAACTGGGCAAGAATTTCCGTAACGAAGGTATGGATGCCATGCACCTGCAGGAATTTACAATGCTGGAATGGTACGCTGCATACTGGGATTTCCACAAAAATATCGATTTCTCATGGAAAATGATTCAAAAAATCATTATGGACTTGCGTGGCACATTGCAGATTGAATATCAGGGCACAAAACTGGACTTCTCTAAATACGAAGAGATTGATTATACCGCACGCATGAACGAATTACTGGGCGTAGATATTTTGGAGTTCAAGGATGCCGATGCGCTAAAGGCCCAGCTGGTCGCCGCAGGTATGTTCCCGGCCGCAGAATTGGAACCGTTAAAGTCGGTGCCGGCAATCGTTGACTATGTGTTCAAGCGCAAAGTCCGTGACCAGATTATAAATCCGGCGGTTGTGTATAATTATCCGGCGTATATGATTCCATTGGCGCGTCGCAATAACGCGGACGGGCGTCGAATTGACATTTTCCAGTTAATTGTATGTGGGGCTGAATTAATCAAGGCATATTCGGAATTGGTTGACCCGATTATCCAGCGTGCCGCATTTGAGGAACAGGCCAAGAACAAAGCCGCCGGCGATGACGAGGCGTTTGATTTGGACGAAGACTTCCTGCGTGCGATGGAGCATGGTATGCCGCCAATTTCAGGCCTGGGGTTGGGGATTGACAGATTCTTTTCAATTATCGCGGATGCACCAACGCTGCGCGATGTGATTTTGTTCCCAATTATGAAGTAGGGAACACCAAAAGGGGGCTAATATGATGCAGAATACATCACCAGAGGTTCTTAGGGCAAAAATTGCGGACCATGACCGTCATAATCTGGACGCGATTGAACGCGCCCGCGCCGCCGGCCGCATTAATGACGAGGCCGCACGCTACCTTTCGGTGTTGTATTCTGATGGGCTAAAGTGGTTCCGTGAAGTATTCTATTTTTTAGGTAAGTGTTTTGGTGCGCCAAAAGCGCCGGTTTTGCGTTATGACTATGAAACGGACAGCGCGATTGATGAACCTATACAGATTGCAGATATAAACCCGCTAACGCCGTATTTGGTTCAGCATCGTCTGGACGTAGACCCTATGCGAAATCAGTTCTTTACCAGTGGACGCGGTCATAAAATTAATCTGGCGGTATCGTCGATTGTAACCGTTATTGTCGGCGCCCAGAAAAGCATTGACCGCAGCCTGGACAAAGTAACCGGCAAATACTATACCAAATACGTAGACGAGGTTTGTGCCACCGTATACCGTGTCATTGCATCCCATGACCGCGAGGCATCTGCCCGCGCCATTGCAGATAAAATTCGGGCCAAACTGTCTGAGAAATATATTTCAGCCGCATCTGAAACAGTATTATCAATTATTGGTCGCGGGCACGAGGCGATTGCCGTGGAACTGGTGCGTGAACTTGACAAAGTGCCACGCCCGCGCATGCGCCTGCAGGACGTTTGGCGTGTGAAGTGCCTGTTTGACCTTATCCCACAGGCACGAACTTTTATCGAGCGTGTACGCGAACTGATGCCTGACCGTATTCTGTCGGTGCGTGATAATTTCTATGATATGGAAAATCCGCGCAATTATCGCGATGCTAAACTGATTATAAACATCGGCACCGATGACGAGATTGTTCCAATGGAAATTATATGTCAGGTACGTACTTTCTTTGAATATGAGCGTAAGACGCATGGCGGGTATGAGGTATCGCGTAAATCCACCGGCAAAAAGACAGCCGATATTGAACAGAAACTGGCGGACTTTATGGAAGGCGGGGTCAAAGAATACAACACCATGGTATGCGATTGCCTGGAAGATTTGTTCGAACGCGTCGGCTGGAATATTTTATACAGCTTGGATAACGGCGTGTCGATGTTTGACGGATTCCCGCGCGACTGTACGTTGCATTATCCGCAAAAGATTTATGATGTTATCATGGATAAACTGGACAATGCGCTGGAAAACGAAGTGTTCCATGTACCAAACGCCCCGGCAAAGCTAACCCAGGCCCAAGAATCTGCGATATTCCACTTTATGGCGCGATTTGTTCTAATTGCGGCAATGCCATATATGCAGCGCGGATGGACTGTTCCATCGGATACTATGGCGGCAAAATTATTTAATTTCGTCATGGCCGAAGTCCAGCGTTACTATAAAAAATAGCCACATCGGGCGCCCGGGGTTAGGAAATCAAACAAGGGCGCACGGATTGTTATTTCCTTGCTTTAATGTTGCAAATAAATCAGAATAACGACAGGCCTGCACAGCTGTTTGGCCATAACAAGCATAACAAAGGACAACTATTATGCGTCAAGGTAAAGTAAAGTGGTATAATGGTAAAAAGTGTTTCGGTTTCATCACGCCCGATGCACCTAATGATAATGGTAACACCGATGATGTATTTGTGCACTCCAGTGCGTTAAAGGCGGCGGACATCAGATTCTTAAATGAAAACGACATTGTAGAATTCGAAGAAGAGGTTAGAGGTGACAAATTGTCTGTCACGACAATCAACGTTCTGCAGCGTGACGAAGAGTCCGCCCGTCGTTTCCAGGAACGTCGTGCAATGCAGCGTCGCGGTGATTTCGACCGTCGCGACCGTGACCGTGGCGATGCCGCCCCGCGCAGCCCGCGCCGCGGATTTGCCTTCTGGAAGAAGTCTTAATGCCCAAATCCATAAAAATCCCCGAAAATTCGGGGATTTTTTGTTCTTGAATAAACCATAAAAATATGTGATAGTATAAAATGTAAGTTGCTGAAAATAAACGACCGTAAAAAACCGGCGTTTTTATTTTTGGAAAAATCCCTGAAAATAGCATTTCTTGTCCTCCGTTTTTTTGCCGAATCTAAACGTCGGTTTTGCGCGGTTGCTGTGGTGGGTGTGTTGGCGCCATGCGTTGCAATGGGGGCCAACTCACGTAATTGCTATACAACGGATGATTTCATGACAGAATGTCCTGCCAATGCGCACTGTTGCCTGAATGGCAATAACAAGGTTAAGTATTCTTGCCCGACGGGATGGGTGGCAAATACCAGCTGGACAGAGTGTTCGCGTTCAAGTACCACAGGCAGTGATAGCGCAGGCAGTTACACTATCACGTATGATAGCTGTCCTGTGACTGTAACAACGGTTAGCACGTGTTGTGACAAGGCCAGCGGATATTCCAATACTTGCCTTATGTGCAATCGGTAATAATAAAAAATCCGCCCGTTTGGGCGGCGTTTTATTCGACGGCGACTATAAATATACCCAAATCATTTGCCAGCTTTAGAACCGCATCACGGTCAACAACAAAACAAGTTTTGGCATTTACCACAATCCCGCGCAGGTGTGCCGCCGCAACCGCGCGCACGGTATCGCATCCGATTGCGGGTATATCAATGCGCAAATCCTGGCCGGGTTTGGTCATTTTTGCAAATACGCCGCTGGATTTCTTTAGGTCCACGCGCATTGCAACAACGCGCTTTAGCATTTCTGCGGTGCCTTCTGCGGCCTCTACCGCAATAACCTGGCGGTCAACAACAACCGATGCACCGATGTCGGCGGCGCCAATTGTATGCGATACTTCAATCGCACGGTCAATATTTTTCTGGTCGGCACTTGTCGGTTTTGCCTTTGTTTGAATGCCTGCATGCTCGAACGTTAGCGACGGTGCGATGTCTTGTGCGGCGACAACTTCAAACCCGCGACGTTCCAGAACTTTATTTAATGCAACCGCCATTGAATCATACCCCCGTTGATGTTTTTTTATACTAATTAATGCCCCAATCGTCCACAGGTCAGGCCGAATATCTGACAATTTTGGATGTCCGATTGCGCCAACAAATGTTAGCTTTCGAATGCCGCGGCGTCTAAACTGTCGCACCGCCGGCCATCCGCCCCCCAGACGCACCACAATATCCGGATTCAGTTTCGGGTCATAGAAATTTTTTAACCCCACGACATAGACATCCCAGCCCGCCCGGCGCAGCGCGTCACGCGTTAATGCCGGCAAATCCAAGGCGCCCGCAATCAGTGCAATCTTTTTGTCTGATGTATTATTGTTTTTCTTCATAATTGCAATGGTACGCATAAATATGGCTGGAATCAAGTTTCAAATTTTGCTAGAATTCGAACAAGACAAAATATTAGGATGAAAAGGCAATGAAAAAACTACCTTTTATTATTGCGGCGGGGGCTGTTGTGGCATCGCCTGCATTGGCGGCCTACAATGATGCACAGTTCCGGTCAGAGGTTCTGACGGGATTGGATATTGTCGGCGCACGCGCAAATGTTACCGTTATCGAAGATGATGCGCCCGGCGCCCTGGGGCTGGAGGTGTATCAAACCCAGAACGCGGTAAAAAACGAAGACATCAAGATGTTTATCCCAACATCAATGTACGTACGGGTGGGCGGCGGCCTGAATTTAGGATTCGCAACGGATAAGGCGGAATTTGCCGGCCACAAGTATGAAAGCAGCGGCAGCTGGACTACCAAAATCGGCCTCGGATGGAATCTGTCATCGTATGTGCGCACAGAAATAGATTTCCAAGAATCAACGTTTGAGTTCTCGGACTTAGATGACGCCCAGGCGACCTATCAGACCCTGGGGGCGATGCTGTATTTTGATTTTGCGCGTCGCTATGTTATGACCGGGGACGTAACACGTCGCCGTGTGTTTGTGCCATTTATGGGTATTGGTGCCGGACTGGGGCATTATCAGTTTGATGGCGACGACGGCGCAAATGGATTTGTCATTGCCGCCCCCCGTGCAGAGCTGGGCTTTAACATAATGCTAACAGATTTAATCGGTATTGATATTGCGTATCAGTATCAGATGATGATAGGTAACGGCTTTGGTTGGGATGTTCGTGCCGGTGGCGTAAATAACGTCAGCAATATTATGGCAACATTCCGTGTTAACTTCTGATTTGGGGGAATATAAAATATGAATATGAAATACTTATTGGCATCTGTAATATGTTTGGCCCCCGGGCTGGCCACGGCGGCGATTCCATATCGTGCCCAGCAGGCCAAGATGCCGGCAATTCAGACACCGGATGGCCATGATTCCGAAGCTCTGGCCCGCAATCGTCGCTTTTATGTCGGGGGAATGTATAATTTCTCTATCTGGCAGAACGGTTCGGATTCCGACATCCATCTCGAGGGTAAAAATACATCTTCATTTGAAGGCGTTGTCGGCGTGCGCGTATTCGATACGTTTAGAATCGAAGCGAACTATATCCGCACACGTGCAAAGTGGGATGCGTTCACACTGGACGGCAATACTGGATTTATTAATGCGATTATGGATGCGCGTATTGATAATCTATACCGTCTGTTTTATCGTCAGCGCTTGGTTCCCTATGTTGGGATTGGGGCCGGGCTGTCATGGAACAGTGTTGATGACGCACACATTGATAACAAGATTACACCGGCGGCCGCGGCCATGGCGGGGCTTGGGATTGAATTGGGCGACAGATTTACAATCGATTTAGGCTATCGCTATATGTATATGTTTTCGCCAAAGTTTGATGTCATTTCGGACTTTGCGCCAACCGCACACCAGTTCCGTGCCGGTGCGCGTATAAACTTCTAAGATTCGTATGAAACAGTGTCCGTTTTTTGGAAAGTGCGGCGGTTGCAAGTATGACTTTGCGGCCGCCGATTATTGTTCGGCAAAGGCGGTGGCTTTGGCGAACCTGCCGACAACAGCGGCGCCCGTATGGGTGGCGCCCGGCGGTCGCTGGCGTGCGGATTTTTGTTTTGCAGGCGGCGCTTTTGGCATGTTCGAAGGGCGCAGCAAAAATATTGTCCCCGTGCGTAACTGTCCAAATTTAATGCCGGAGATAAATGATATTTTGCCGCGCTTGGCCGCGTTGCCATGGGCGGGTGCGGGCTCGTGCCTGGTTACAAAATGCGATAATGGAATTGATGTTGCCATAACGTCAAATGTTCCATTCTGTACTGCCGAGTTTCGCCGTGCCGCCACCGCATTGCCGGCAATACGCGTATCATGGAACGGGCGGATTGTTTCGCAAACGGCGCAGCCCGTTATAAAGTTTGATGATGTGGCCGTTCAATACCCCATCGGCGCATTTTTACAGCCCGGACCCGCCGGCGCAGACGCACTGCGTCGCATGGTTGTGCGTGCGGCCACTGGCGCACGCCATACGGCGGATTTGTTTTGCGGGCTGGGGAATTTTACATTTGCGCTAAATGCCGATGGCTTTGATATAGTTGGCGCCGGGGCCAAGCGTGACTTATTTAAGCATCCGTTAACGGTTGGCATGCTGAATAATTACGATTGCGTTGTAATGGACCCGCCGCGGGCCGGTGCCATGGCCCAGTGCCGTGAACTGGTAAAAAGTGATGTTCGACGTGTGATATATGTATCGTGCAACCCGGTGACATTTTCGCGCGATGCAGATATTTTGACGCGTGGCGGGTATAAAATGACAGAATTAATCCCCGTTGACCAATTTGTTGGCAGTCATCACTGGGAACTGTTTTCCGTATTTGATAAATAGCCTTTTTGTGTAAAAAAAACGCCGCCGTTTCCGGCGGTGTTTCCGAATGCCCCGAAAGGAAGGAAAGGAGAAAAAGAAATGGGCATTCTAAACAAAATTTTTTAGGGTCCAGAGTCCAGAGGAGAGAGAATGTAGGAGGGAGTCTGAATCTCTGGGCCCCACGGGAACTTTCGTACCCGGTCATCGGGTTTAACCCCTTTGACGAATCGAAATGTAATACATTTTATTTTGTTTGTCAAGTAATTTGTCAAAAATAATTTTTGTGTCATATTTGTGACGTGCGTTCAAATCCTAGGAAAAGCTACTTGTTGTAACAACAGGGTATTTTTCATAAAATTTTTAAGACAAAAGGGGCGTCTTGATTATTCGGGGCGTAATTAAACAGGAGAGAGTAAAATGACACATGAAGATGTTTGGCGTGCAATAGAGCGCTTTGCCATGGCGCATAATATGTCTTGTTCAGGATTGGCAAAATGCAGTGGTTTGGACCCTACGACGTTTAATAAAAGCAAGCGCTGGTCCAAAGAAGGTCAACCACGTTGGCCATCAACTAACAGTATTTCAAAAATATTGTCATCCACAGGTTCGAAAATCCAGGATTTTACCAAGTATATCGACAATCCGGATGTTGGTCGCGAATAAATGGACTAATTTTGGCGTCCCGACCGTCACTGCACTGCAGTGGCGGCGTTTTTTATTGGACATAGGCGGCATCGCACGCTATTCTTGATATTATGTTAGATGGCATCAGAATATATACATCCGACGAATTGTGGCGGCATATATTGGCTGATTTGAACGCATGCGTTACAGATTCCCCCGGCGTCGCAGATGTAAATATGGATTCTTTGGATATTTCACTTCCAACAACGCCGGTTGCACTAAAGACGGCAATATTGGCCGCAATTGATAACGCAGATGTTACCCGTCGAATATTTGGGCGTGATGTTGCATTGCCGCGTCTGCAGGCACGAATTGTTGCATTGCTGGATAAAAATGGCGGCATGTCTGTTGCGGAACTAAAAGATGCGTTGGGATATTCGCGTGCGGCATCCACGCATGCGGTCGATACGGCGATATATCAGTTGCGCCGAACTTTTGGGCGTGACTTTATCCGAAACAAAGACGGGATGTATTACATTGGCGAAATATAAGCTGTTTTCTTTTGATAAGATTAGCAGTACTCAGACCTATGCGCACGATATGATTGCAGCGGGCCGCGGTGCGGACCACATCGCAATAACTGCCCAGGCGCAAAGTGCGGGGCGGGGACGTTATCGTCGTACATGGGTGTCGCACCATGGTAATTTGTATGTTAGCTTTATATTTGATGCGCCAAATCGCGATGCCCGAATATCGTATGCGGTGGCGGTGGCGGTGGCGGAAACTCTGGCTGCGTTTGGCGCAAATCCTGCAATCAAATGGCCGAATGATGTTTTATTGGATGGCGCCAAGGTCGCCGGCATATTAATTGAATATGTAGACACATTCGTTATTGTTGGTATCGGAATAAATATTCATTCAAATCCGACGGTGTCGGCCAACTATAAGACAACACGCCTGGACAAATATGCGGACGCGTCGCCGGCCGATGTCTTGGCGCGGTTAATGCAGAATCTGGACGCGTGGCGCGATGCAGGCTTTGACACTGTGCGTACGCAATGGATGCGTCGCGCGGCAGGGTTAAATCAGGTCGTCCAGTATCGTGGTGCGCCCGCGCAACTAATCGGGATTAACGCGGCCGGTGCATTACAGTTGCGTCGGGCGGGCGAAGTCGTGTCGGTATATGGCGATGAAATATTGTTATAAAAAGCGATTGACTTTTTATGCGATTTGTGATATTATATAAAATATAAACAGTAAAGATTTTATCCGCACATCGTTGCGGATTTTTTTGTTTATTTTTTCCCACCGCGCACATTGTTGCGCGGTTTTTTCGGCTCTAACGCAGAAAGGACATGCTTATGCAGTTACATGTTATATCTAATAAAGATAATGCGAAAATCGCACAGTATAAAATTGCGCGCGCGATATATGCAGAAACCGGCGCCACATCTTTGCGCGTGGTCGAAGCCATGGCATCAATGATTGCGAATATCGCGCGCTTAACCGAACGTGCACCGGCTGATATTGCCGCAGATGCATCGATTTTTGAATCCCAAAAAACGGAATCAATACGTCATGTGATGCTGGATGTTGATGCATCTAATCGCGGATTTGAAATGTGCCTGCGGGTGGTGGGAAAAATGCTGCGTGGGAATTTGCCAGATTCGTGCTGTGGTGCGACGCGCTTTCATCGGACGGATATAATGCCAGACTGGGCCACCGCACGCGGATACATCGCAGAAATAGACAACATACTTTTTTATCTTTAATAGGATTGCAAATGAACAAGATTATCAAAGGCGGTTTCTTGTCCGACCGTCGCACGCATATTATGTCGGGTGTCGGCATTTTATCTGCAGTATGTGCATACTTGGTCGGCGACAGTGACCTGTTTGTAATGCTGCAGGCAATCTTCACATTAGGTGGAATATATTTTTTGCGCAAATCAAATGAAACCAAAGGAAATAAAAATGGATAACATTCCAGAAAAATTTTTGAACAAAGACGGCACGCTAAACAGCGAGGCGTTATTAAAATCGTACGCGGAATTGGAACGCAAAATCGGCACTATGGTATCGGTTCCCGCCGCGGATGCAGATGCGGATACGCGTGCGCGATTTAATCGTGCAATCGGTGTGCCCGAAGATGCGTCACAGTATCCGGTAAGTGATCTGTTTGATGATGCGGCTGTCCGTGAAAAGTTTTTTGAAATCGGTCTTACATCAGGTCAGGTTGAAAAACTTTATCAGATTGCCGAAGAATATTTGTCGCCGGTTCTGTCTGATTTATTTGTGATGCAAAATGAAACGAATGCGTTATCAGAATTAAAAGAATTTTTTGGCGGCACTGAAAAAATGAACGAGGCATTACGTGCAATAAATGAATTCGGTGCACGATTCTTGCCTGCCGATGCGTTTGAATCAATGTGCGCGTCCGCCCAGGGAATCCAAGGCTTGTATCGAATGATGCAGTCCATGGAACCAAGCGTTCAGACACAAAAAAATTCTGGTGAAAATTTATCAGATGATGAATTGCGACGCATGATGCGTGACCCAAAATATTGGCGTGATGCAGATCCTGAGTATGTTCGTAAAATAGAAAATGGGTTCAAAAAATTATATTCGTAAGAAAAAAATTCACTTTCTTCTTTACTAAGTTTTTACTTTCAGATAAAATATAAAGCAAGAACAAAAAAATTTGTTCTATCCAAAAATCTGAAAGGAGAGACGAATGGCATTATTTTCATTAAAGAAGAAAGTCGTAGCGAAACCGGCTGAAAAACCGGCGGCGAAGAAAGCTGCGGCAAAACCGGCCGCGAAACCAGCTGCGAAAAAAGTTGCGGCAAAACCGGCTGCAAAAAAAGTAGTTGCAAAGAAAGCTGCAGCGAAACCGGCGGCAAAGAAAGTTGCGGCGAAACCAGCTGCGAAAAAAGCTGCGGCAAAGCCGGCTGCAAAAAAAGTAGTTGCAAAGAAAGTTGCAGCGAAACCGGCGGCAAAGAAAGTCGCTGCGAAACCAGCTGCGAAAAAAGTTGCGGCAAAGCCGGCTGCAAAAAAAGTAGTTGCAAAGAAAGTTGCAGCGAAACCGGCGGCAAAGAAAGTTGCTGCTAAAAAGCCGTGCTGCAAAAAGAAATAATGGCTTTAATCCCTGCGCTCTGCGGGGATTTTTTTATGATGCCTGGACATGCGTCCGGGCATTTTATTTTTCACACATTTTTAGTCAGATGTGGCGAACTTGAACGTGCGCAGTCTGACTAAATCTGTGGCGGACAATCCCAGGCGGGACCCGCGTATACTTGCCATATGGCGCATTTGTGCATAACCATTTGGCGGGATATATATGGCGCATTTATAAAAATGCGCCATTTCTTTTAACGATAAATAAAAAAGGAATTTATATATGTCTGTTTCCATAGATAATGTATTTGTAAAACAATTTGAGGCCGATGTTCATTTGGCGTATCAGCAGATGGGCACAAAGCTGCGTGCAACTGTTCGCAGCAAATCGGGTGTTGTCGGCGCATCCACAACTTTTCAGAAAGTAGGTCGTGGCACCGCCAGCACAAAATCCCGTCATGGTATTGTGCCTGTTATGAATCTGAATCATGAACCGGTTGAATGCCTGTTGCAGGATTATTATGCCGGCGACTGGGTTGATGCATTGGATGAATTGAAAACAAACGTTGATGAACGTCGCGTTGTTGCGTCCGCCGGTGCTTATGCCCTGGGGCGCAAGACCGATGAATTAATCATTGATGCAATGAATGGTGCAACCGCATCTGTTGGTGACTATGCAAAATCATTGACCAAGGATGTAATCTTGGGTGCGTTGGAAATTTTGAATACAAACGACGTTCCGGATGATGGTCGCAGATTCGCGGTTGTTGGTGTGCATCAGTGGAATGAACTGCTGTCAATGGATGAATTTGTATCTGCGGACTATGTAAGCGATACGCCGTTGATTAACGGTTGCGAAAACAGAAAATGGTTGGGCATTACATGGGTTCTGCATAATGGTCTGCCGCTGAGTGCGACAAATCGTGACTGCTTTATCTATCATGCCTCCAGCATTGGTCACGCATGCGGTCAGGAAGTCAAGACAGATATTTCATGGCATGGCGAACGCGCTGCACACTTTATCAGCAACAGCATGTCCCAGGGCGCGGCATTAATCGATGCGTCTGGCATTGTTCGCGTAAAGTGCAGTGATGTTGCCGCCACAACGGCCGAATAATTTTTAACCAAAGGGAAAAACAAATGGCATTTCAGAATAAAAATTTGTCTGTAATCGCGTATGCGAACGGCTTTACATTGTGGCACTATAGTGCTGATGAAACAATGGCGACAATATCCGCAACCGGATATTTCAACAGTGTTAAATCCCTGATGAATATCGGCGACATTGTTATTATTAATGCGTCTGATAACACCGCGATTAAAAAGATTAATGTTACATCTGCGAATGTAACCGTCGCGGCATTGGCATAGTTTGCAGTTCCGGGCCGGATTTTCGGCCCGATATTTTTTACAGTTATAACCAAAAGGGGCGTTTTATGCTAACAAAAATAGATTTATGTTCTATGGCATTGCTGAAGTTGGGCGAGGCGCCCATCCAATCATTGACCGATGACAGTGCAGCCGCGCAGTTGGCGCGTACTTTGTTCGACCCAATAATCGATACATTGCTGGCGCTGCATCCATGGCGCTTTGCGTGTCGTGCGATTGATTTGACGCGTAATGCAGATGGGGATTTTTTGCTGCCGGCGGACTGCCTGCGTATAATAAAGTGTGACGGCCAGATTGTTGGCAACAAAGTAATCACGCCGTGCGATAATATATCGGTAATGGCGTTGATGCGAGTACCATCGGAATCATTCCCCAGTTATTTTGCATCATTGGCGGCCGCGAAATTGGCGATGGAGTTTTGTATTCCATTAACCGGCGAACAGACTGTGTTTCGTATGATGGCGGCGCTGTATGAAAGTGAGTTGCAGGCCGCAAAATTTATCGACAGCAGTTCAACAAAGTCCGATACGATAAATGATTTTTCATTAATCAGCACGCGGTTCTAGCTATGTTGGGAGTATTGCAATGGGAAGTTTTATAAAAACACAAAATTCATTTGCCACCGGTCAGGTTGATTCAGAATTTTTCGCGCGTGATGACATAAATGGCCTGTCGCGTTTGGAAAATATGGATGTCGTCGCAGGCGGCGGCCTGTCGCGGCGGCGTGGATTGGCCTCGGTTGCCAATCTAAGCGCATCGGCGCGTTTAATTCCGTTTTCGGTATCAGAGACAGAAAATTATCTGTTGGCGTTAACGGCGGGTCACATTTTGGTCTATAGCGGCTCAACACTAATTCGGGATATTATCAGCCCCTGGAATGCAGATGCTTTATCGCGCCTGCAGTACGCCCAGCGTTTTGGTACGATTATATTCGTTCATCCCGACTATCAGCCACAAGTTCTGGAAAAGACGGGCACTACTACATTCACACTAAGCCAGTTCGGCTTTGCCCGTAATGATGCGGATATGACGATTAATATTCCATTTATGCGCTTTGATGATGCCGAAGATATTAAGATAACCGTCACAACAAACAGTGCTGGGAACAATTACGCAACCTTTACCACGAACAAGAGTTTCTGGACGGCGGAAAATGTAAACGGGCGCTTGTTGCTGCTGGACCGGCAGTGGGTTGTTACAGAATACGTTAGTCCAACGGTCGTTGTTGCATATACCAATGGTGCGTATTCGTTGCCATCGTCGGCTGTGTCTGACTGGCGCGAGGCCGCATTCAGCACGCGGCGCGGTTGGCCATGCAGTATTTCGTTCCATCAGGACAGATTGGTCTTTGGTGGCTCGCGTGCATGGCCCAGTGGTGTATGGATGTCGCAGGTTGGGCGCCATAATAATTTTGATGTTGGCACCGGTCTTGATGACGAAGCGATATTCATAACCCTGCTATCCGAACGTCGCCAGCAAATTTGTACGGTTGTTAGCAGTGACAACCTGCAGATTTTAACATCTGATGGCGAATGGGCGATTTCCAGCAAGCCGCTAACCCCGTCGTGTGTTGATATTAAGCAGCATACCTATGTCGGCAGTGTCGCAAATCGATACCTGCCACCCCAGCGAATAGAAGGCGCAACAGTATTTATCTCTGCCACGCGCAAAGATATTCGCGAGTTAACGCTGGACGCGCTTGGGGAAAATTATAATGCGACCGACCTGTGTGCGATGTCAAAGTCCATAATGTCAGACCCGGTCGATATTGCATATAACGAAGACACGCATCAGCTGTTTATTGTTATGTCATCGGGCGAAATGGCGGTGTTGAATAAAAATTCAGCCCTTGGCATATCAGCCTGGGGGCTATATAAGACCCAGGGCGAATTTAAGTCGGTTGCCGTAGTAGGCGGCGTAACGTATGTCGTTGTATCGCGCAGTGGCGCTATAAAACTGGAACGCTTTGACAGTAGCGCATTGCTGGATGCAGGCAAGTTCACGTTTGGATTTATCGCATCGGCATTGCCATTGCGCGGGGCGGGGCACAATCCGCGCAAGATAAGAATCCGTAAAATATCTGCGCGGGTATTGGATACCAAATCACTGTTTATAAACAATGTGCGCGTAACCTTCCCAAACGAGGTCTATGACACGCCGACGCATCCGGGATATTCCGGTGACGTGTCTTTGGGATTTTTAGGCACGCGCACGGATGCGATTGCGCCAATGTGGACAATCGAAGGCCGCGAGGCATTACCAGCAACCGTCTTGTCAATAACAATGCACGGCTGGTACGACGTTTAATCAATAAAATATAGAGAGGTAAAATTATGGGACAAATTGTATCTGATGTAACAGATGTTTTAGACTACAAGCAATCTAAAAAAGAGGCTAAAAGCGCACGCAAGCAAATCTTGCAGCAGATGGCGGATGACGAGGTTGCAAAAACCAATCTGGTAAAGAAAACACTGGCCGCGCAGCGTGCAAAATATGGTGCCGCTGGCATGTCCGGGGCGGGGCGCGGTATGACCGAAGAGGCGGTATTAAAACGCATTCGCGAAGAAACCGAGGAACCTTATGTCGCAAAGCGTAACAACAACATTGAAAAGCTAAAGCAAATCAAGGTTGCAAAACCAAACCTGCTAAAAACGTTTATCGACAGGTTTGATAGTCTGGTTGGCTAACATAGGGGCATCATAATGTATAAAATAACTTATACCGGTGATGGTGTCGCGACGGAGTTCCTGTTTGCCTTTCCTTTCTTTCAGGTGGCGGACGTTGTCGTAATTGTCGACGATGTTACGGTCGCAGAAACCAAGTATTCGGTTGTTCCAAACCAGGATTTTACCGGCGGCACGGTTATATTTGAGGCGCCACCAGAAAAGGGCGCCCGAATTGACATCATTCGTCGTATTTCATTATCGCGCGTCATTGACTATCAGCCAACAGCCAAAATAGACCCCGAAGACTTAAATACGGATTTTAATTTCCTTCTGGCGGCGTTTATGGATTTGCGGCGGGTTGAAATTGATTTAAGCGAATGGTCAAACACGCACAACCGAATAGTTCAGTTCTTGGAATACACGAACGAAGTGATAACGGATAAATTGGGCGGTGGCGGTGTGCTGGGGTTGTATAATAATCTACTTTCGGTGCTGTCGGGGGCGTTGCCGTTGCTAATAAACGACTATGGCTCTGTGGCCGATAGCGCAGACGCCGCGACAAACGATGACTACGGACTTTTATAGTTTTTTGGACGAGTGGAACGCAGTCTTGGGCATGCAGACGCCTGCGCATCATCGCAAAATAATGAACTTTTTGGTCGATGTTTGGACGGCGCCGCCCCGTCGCGGCTTGCTGATGGCGTTTCGTCATTCGGGCAAGTCGACGGTTGTCGGAATCTTTGCCGCATGTGTTTTATATCTGCGACCGGAAACGCGAATATTAATATTGTCGGCGGAAACGTCGCTGTCGTCGCGCATGGTGGCGCACATTCGGCATATATTGGAAAATCATCCGCGTTGCGCACATTTGGTCCCTAGTGTTAAAAAAGAATGGGCGTCGGGTCGAATTACGGTAAATCGCCCCATTGGCATACGCGAGCCATCGGTTATCTGCCAAGGTGTGCATGGAAATATCACGGGTCTGCGTGCAGATTTGATTATCTGCGACGACGTCGAGGTACCAAATACATCCAATACACCGGGCAAACGTGCCGACCTGCGCGAGCGCCTGCGAGAGCTGGACTTTATTTTATCCCCCGCGGGCACAATGCTGTATATAGGCACACCGCATTCGGTCGATACAATCTATCGTACGTCAGATGAAGATGATGTCACCGCAGAGGTGTCTTCGGATTGATTTTGCACGGGTTTTATGCTGCTAACATACGTGCGCAACCGCGCCAGCAGTTCATTTCCCGCATCGCCAAACATTGGCAGATACGTTTCGTATTCTGGCATATCGCTTTGCAGTTGGGCGCGTGCGCGGTCTGATATTGGCGCCTGCAGCACTTCGTTTGCGGTATTCCACAGCTTGTACGCTTGATATGTTTGCGTAACCGTTGTCCATTTGGCCAGCAAATCAGGTCTGTCTGCCAGTGTTGCACGAACCCCGACCAGCCATTCTTCGCCGAATTTTTTAATAATGGCTGTGTTTTCCAGGGCTTGTAATCCATTCTCGTCCGGGGTAAAGGAGTTCAAAGCATCTTCCAGCTGGCGCATCTGTGATGTGGTCAGCGGCGCTGTTTCCGTGCTGATTTCCATTGCACCACCGTATGGCAGCAGTTCACGCTCAATCGAATCCATGGCGGTCTTGCCCGTGCGCAGGTTTTCGATATGGCGCACCAGACTGCGCCCCGTTGGCAATTCGCGCAACGCGGCCAGAACATCGGCCGACGCCTCGGCGACGAATACTTGGTTTACCGCCCCCCATCCGCCAAAGATGACATGCGCCTGGCGATACAGGTTCAATAGTTTTTGTGCGGTGCTACTGGCTTTTACATTGTTCATCTTGGCCCCTCCATCCTTGATGTTGCGCGTGGGTTATTCCATTACAATCATGATAACCTTGTGCATGGTCTTGCCGGTGATTTTTTCATCTGGGCCTGATACTTGGCCGTAAATTTTGCCTTTGGCGTCGGCGCGCACACTAACAATCTGGGCTGTGGCGTTTGCTTCGGAATCCAGGGACGCAAAGTCCGCATCAATACATATCGCCAAATCGCCAACCGAAACCGGCGCGTTTGTGTCTGCAAAAACATACGACTTTTCTGGTATGTATCCGGCCACGCGTTTTGTGTTTGGCATCACGGCATAGATGCCCGGTCGTGCCTCCAGCGTCATTGGTGCGACAATCATTGTCTTGTCGGATTTTTTGAATGCAATGGCCTTGCCAGATGGGGTTCCAAATACCGGCACCAGCTTTTTGCGTGCGCTGTCATATAGTTTTGCGCCATACAAACTGCCGTGCATATCAATACCCGATAGTGGATTGCCTGGAATTAACACAGACTTTACGCGTTCTTTAACCTTGCTGATTTGCTTGTTCAATTCGCCGGATTTATACAGGTTGGCGATTTCATCGAACAGTGATTCAACATTATGCGCAAATGATTTGGCCAAAGGCTCGATTTCGTTTTGATATACCTCGCGCTGACCGACTTCAATCTTGTGATATACGGACAGTGTCATGCCGGCGTCTTTTGCGGCCTGGGCAATCGTCTTGCCGGTCTTCTGGCGGATTTTACGCAGACCGCTACCAAATACTTTCAGACCACTGTCTTCGTTATCGTGCAGGCGGCGTTTAATCTCGCTTTGCCATTTGTCGGCGACATCGTCGGATTCTTTGATGAAAATGTCGGATAGCTTGCATCCCAATATGTTGCAAATATTCAGCAACTGTTTTTGATTCAGGCGGCGTACACCTTTTTCAATCTTGGATACCGCAGACAGCGACAGGTTTGCCTGACGGGCCAGTTCGGTCATCTTCATGCCGGCGGCAAGTCTAATATTGCGAATATTATTTGGAAATATAATTTCTTCTTGGGCCATGGATGCACTCCTTATAATCTTGACAAAATATTAGTCAATTTTAGCGTCCAAGGCAAGCGAATAATTACAGCGGCATGTCGTCTGGAATATCGTCGGCATTAATTCCCGGGCCGTCATATTCGGCGGGCGCCGGCGGGGCGCTGTCGCGGCTGGCGTCAAATGGATTGTCGCCGCGTGCGTCTTGCTCTTCCAGATTATCAAACAGGCTGTAATCGCCCAAGAACGCCGTTTGCACAGTCTCTGGTCGGCCATGACGGTTTTTGCCGATAATAATTTCGGCTTTGCCGCGTGCACGTTCCAATCTGCGCTGCCATGTTTCGACCTGGGTATCGTTTACACTGTTCGACAGACGTGACGACGGGTCGCGGTTTTGCAGATAGTATTCTTCGCGGTACGTGAACATAACGATGTCGGCGTCCTGTTCAATAGACCCAGATTCACGCAAGTCGGACAGCATTGGTCGCTTGTCGTCACGTGATTCAACGCTACGTGACAACTGAGACAGGGCAATAACTGGAACGTCCAATTCCTTGGCCAGCATTTTAAGACCACGGGTAATCTCAGACAGTTCCTGAACGCGGTTATCGTTACGCTTGCCGCCGGGCGACGTCATAAGTTGCAGATAGTCGATTACAATCAGCGCGATTCCGCCATGCTTTCGTGCCAGGCGACGTGCGCGTGTGCGCATCATCGGCACAGACATGCCCGGCGTATCGTCGATATGCAGCGGCACACGGCTTATTGCCTCGGAATACTGTGACATTTTCAGGAAGTCTTCGTCCGTTAGTGTCCCTTCGCGCATGGCCGATGCCTGTACCTTGGATTGTGACGACAGCACACGCGCCGCCAGCTGGGATTTGGACATTTCAAGGCTAAAGAATACGACCGCGCCTTTATATTTGTCGTTTGCGCGTCCGTACAGAATTGCGTTTGCGGCGTTAAATGCGATATTCATCGCCAGCGTTGTCTTACCCATCGCAGGACGGCCCGCGATAATAATAAGGTCACTGTGATGCAGGCCGCTAATGGATTTGTCCAGTGCGTTCAGGCCCGTTGTTAGCCCAGACAGTTTTCCGTCGGCCTTGTATGCAATTTCCGCCTCCGCCAGGGCCTCCTGTAACGCGGCGGCAATTGGGGCGGGCTCGTTATTGGCGCCACCACCTTCGGCAGACATGTTGAACAAGAATTGTTCGGCCAGTTCGATTTGGCGTGCAACCGGCGTATCCAGGTCTTCAATAAACGCCTTGTCCATGATTGACTGGCCCAGTTCAATCAGCTTGCGACGCTGGGCGTTTTCATAGACGATGCGGCCATATTGTTCGATGTTTACAACCGTCGAACCGGCACTGGCCAGCTGGGTTAAATAGTCAACCCCGCCAACATTTTCCAGCACGCCTTGCTGGTCCAGATAATTCTTGGCGGTAATGATGTCGAATGTGACACCCGCGGCCTGCTGACGCTGTGCCAGTTTATAGATTTCCTGGTGTGCGGGATGCGAAAAGTGTTCCGGCAACAAGAAGTCTGACACACGTTCCAACGCGCGGTTGTTCATCAGCACGGCGGCCAATACGGCCTGTTCCGCTTCTAAATTAGTAGGCAATGTTTTAGGGGTAAAGTCCATGTCAGATATAGTATATAAAAAATTTACCATTTCAACGCCTTTTTTGCGCGGATATAAACAATTAAGGATACCGGTGCTGGATGCGGCGGGAAATTCGGCCTGGCCGGAAATGTTCCCCCCGGAACGCATCGAGCAAATGCGTGACGCGGTCGGGCATCGCCACTTTATGGCCCAGATGATGCTGCAGGCAATCGCGCCTGAACGTACTCGTCTGGACCCCGGTGCTTTGCAGTTCTATGACGCTGAATTTGATGCCGCGCACTGCCGCATTGACAGTGCCCGCATGACAGGCGTTGCTGTATATTGGGACCCGTCGACCGGGCGCCGTAAATCAGACGGCAGTGTCTGCGTCTTGCTCTATCGTGATGATGGGGCGCGGCGTGCATATCTGCATGATGTGCGTTATCTGGTGGTGCCCGACGAAGACGCGCACCCATTATCGCGCCAGTGCGACATGGTTCTGGATTTCATGGCCCAGTATGACATGCGCCGCATTGCGATTGAAACCAACGGGATAGGCAACGCCTTGCCGGAAATTATGCGCGATGTTGCGGCCCGCCGCGGCGCAAATATATACGTCCAGAAAATCATTAACTCGCGTAACAAGGAAACCAGAATCCTGGACGCCATAGAGCCGTTACTAACGACCGGCCGCCTGTTTGCGCACACGCGACTGCAAGGCTCGCCATTGATGTCTGAGATGCTGGGGTGGAGTCCGCTTGGCGCGACCGGTCATGACGATGGCTTGGATGCAGTGGCCGGTGCGTTAATGATGACGCCGTATGTTCTGCGACCGCCTGGCAGCATAACCCGGCCATTTACCGCAAATACGAATTTCAAAATCTAAAATCTGTCATTAATCTAAGGAGAATACTATGACACAAAACACACATAACCTGCAACAAATGTATCAGCGTGCTTTGGCGGCGCGTAGCCCATGGATTGCACGCTGGGACAGTGCGTTAAAGTACACATTGCCGCGTGATGATGCGGCGTCTGCCGTGCTGTTCGATGCAACGGCGGCCGATTGCGCAGATAACCTTGCGGCATCGATTTATTCGCTGCTAACGCCGCCGGAATCGCTGTGGATTGACCTAGTGCCAGAAAGCGAAGACGCGCCTGATGCGGCGCCGGCGGTCACGGCACTGCGTGCGAATATAAACGATTCAAACTTCTATACAACAATACATCAGTGCTATATGGATTTGGTAATATTGGGCACGGCATGCCTGTTTATGGCTGAAAATCCAATCGGTGCGGCATCGGCCTTTTCGTTTACCGCCATTCCGATGCACGACATCGCGATTTTAGATGGGGCAATATTTCATACCACATCCATGCCGCTCTGCGATGTTGTCACGCGTTTCCCAAATTGGACGCCGCCATCTAATCTGCGCGATGCACTTCGCACAGACCCTTTGCGTCCAATTAGGCTGGTTCAAAGCCTTATCGGCACTGATTTTACGGCGTGGCTGGATGCCGGCGGCGATATAGAGAATAATATAGTCGAACGTGGCACGTTTGAAACGAACCCGTATATAATATTCCGCTGGTCTGTATGCAGTGGCGAATTATACGGTCGCGGCCCGGTTCTGCGTGCATTGCCAGACATCAAGACCGCAAATAAAGTTGTTGAGCTGGTTCTAAAGAACGCAACGATTGCAGTGTCTGGTATATGGCAGGCGGACGACGATGGGGTTATCAACCTGTCAAATATTAACCTAACGCCGGGTGCGATAATACCAAAGGCGGTTGGCTCGTCCGGGCTAACGCCACTGGCCACCGGCGCAGACTTTGACGTATCCCAGATTATATTAAAAGACCTGCGTGACCGCATTCGTCATGCGCTGCTGGCCGATAGATTAGGGCTGCTAAGCGACAAGGAAATGACCGCGACAGAAATTCTGGCACGTAATGCAGACATGGTTCGCATCCTTGGGGCGACGTACGGCCGCCTGCTGCACGAGTTTATACGACCATTGGTGGAACGCGGCCTGCAGATATTATCACGTCGCGGCACAATTGCGCGTATCGCACTGCACAGTGATGCGGAATTAAAGTACTTGGCGCCGATTGTAAAGATGGCGGCGGTCGAAAATCAGATGTTGTAGTCTTAGGGGGAATGTCATGAGAGAAATCGAATTAAACTATGCGCGTTGCTTTTCAACCACGGCGGGTGCGGCGGTATTGTCGCACCTGCGTAAAATCACGATAGAGCGCGTCCTGGGCGCCTCTGCCAGTGACGCGGAACTTCGCGGGCTCGAGGCTCAGCGTGCACTTGTTCATCAAATAGAAAGCCTAATCGCACGGGGGAAATAGCACCATGTCATCAGAGCAGAACGGTATTGGCGGCATTATATCCATCCTGCGCGACAGTTGGTTTTTAATTGCCTTTATCGCGGGCATGATTTATTGGGTTGCACGCCAAGATTCGTCATTGGCGGACTTGGAACGCGCAGACACTCGCATTACTGCGCTGGAAAACCGCACAACGATATTAGAAACTGGCATCGGCCAGCTTCAGATGAAGATAGACGGCATCAAAGAAGATGTAACACTGATAAAAAGTGCCGTAATTAAATAGGAAATTTTCTCCTTTACTTAGATTTGAATATTGAATACAATCCCATTGTCAAACCAAGGAAGGACAAAAATGGCACAAAAAACAGTTAAGAAAGCAGCAGTAAAACCGGCTGCTAAGAAAGTTGCGGCGAAGCCGGCGGCCAAGAAAGCCCCGGCAAAGAAGACAGTGACAAAGGCAGCTGCTGCAATGGAAACCAAGGCGACAATGGCGGCCGCACATGAATGTGGTTGCGGTGCAAATTGTGGCTGTGGCGCGAATTGTGGTTGCGCGAAAAAGTGCGGCTGCGGCTCTCGTGGTGGACGCTTTTTCAAAAAGCTGATATTGGTTTTGGTTATCTTTGCGTTGGGTTTTGTTGCGGCTCGCGTATCTTGCCATTGCTGCAAGAAGGGGCCGCATCGCGATGGTCCGCGTGTTGAATTCGTAAACAACTGCTTGGATGCTGCATCTGTAAAATGCCCGAAACTGGCCGAAGCTTTGCCGGCAATGGACATCAATCAGGACGGTTGCATCACACGCGAAGAATATGCCGCGGTAAAGAAACACATGCGTCGCGAAATTCGCGATATGCAGGTTGAAATCGCCGAATAATATCATATAAATGATTAAACACCCGGTCGCGTTTGCGACGGGTGTTTTTATTTGCTTTTTAGCATATTCACCTGTAGAATATCTTTTATAGTATAAGAAGGAGTTTCGCTATGTTAACCGCGATTATTGTTGTTGCTGTTGTGCTGTTTTATTTTGTAATTGTCTATAACGGTTTGGTATCACGCCGCACTCAGGTGCGCGAGGCTTGGGCCACCGTCGACACACAGTTAAAACGTCGCTATGACTTAATTCCGAACCTGGTATCATCGGTCAAAGGCGCGGCTGCGCATGAAAAAGATACTTTGAACGCGGTTATTTCTGCGCGTAATGCGGCCATGTCGGCGACCGGCCCGTCCAAGGCGGATGCCGAAAACAAGTTAACCCAGACATTAAAAAGTATCTTTGCGCTGTCGGAAAGTTATCCGACACTTCGCGCCAACGAAAACTTTTTAGAACTTCAGCGCGAGATTGCCGATACAGAAACCAAGATTCAGGCCGCGCGTCAGTTTTATAACACAGTTGTAATGGGTCTAAATACCGCGATAGAGCAGTTCCCGTCAAACATTGTTGCGCGCATGTTTGGATTTACGCCTGAAAAATTCTTTGAAATTGCGGAGTCAGAAAAGGTCGCACCAAAGGTAGAGTTTTAATTATTAAAATCATATCGGCGGCACGCAAAATAGCTCTTGCGTGCCGCTGTTTTTTTGGTTAAAATTTACATATAACACATGCCGAAAACAAACCACCGATTATAACGGCGGTTTTTATTTTATTAAAAATCCCTGATTTCTGCATATTTATTTTCCCTGGTTTTTGCCGAATGCAAACGGTGGTTTTGCAACAACAAATGCATTCGCCTCCTATTGTGATAGTTTTAGTGCGGGGCTCACTCAAGCCAATGAATATACCGCAACAGCAGAAGGCCAAATGGCATTTAATATATGTGGCGCTTGTCAGGGGAAAGTCGATGGCGGCGGCGGGTATACTGTTATTGGTTACACCGATGGATACGGTAATCCGCTGTATCACTATGACTGCGGCGAATTGGCATCTGTCAATCCGCTATATAGAAAAGTTCAGCGCTCAATAACCGCGTACGGCTGCAGTGGCACGACGGTAAGCTATTATGATTGCGAGTATATAAAGAGCAGCGGCTCCTCAGAATATTGTGATAATGATTATTATTGGGACAGCGGTCACAATTGTGTCGAATGCCCGCGACCTGCGCAGAATTGGACATGGTATGAAGAAGAAGGGGATAATAAAACATATCTATGGGATGAGACTCTTGGTGGCCACGCATGTGGATATGGTACCATAGAAAGTGATAGCGAAGGCATCACATCGTGTGTCATCGCCCAAGGGAAGAATTGTACATACTGCGACAATATTGGTTGCTTTAAGCTAAGCCAAGACTGTCATTATTCGGAATAAATGTATATAAAACGCTTGATTTTTGAATAAAAACAATATAGACTAAGCCCCGCTGGGTAATCAGAACTGATTAAACGGCGGTGCTGTTTGGTCCCGCCCGTGATAAGGAATCTGTAAAATACTTGGCACCTAAAAACCAAAACAAAGGATTAAAAAATGGCAAGAGCAGGTGCAAAACGTAGCACTCGTAAATTGAAAATCAGCCGCCGTTTGGGTGTAAACCTGTGGGGTCAGGCGAAATCTCCGTTTAACAAGCGTAAGTATAAGCCGGGTCAGCATGGGCCGACATCTCGTGGTGGTAACTCGTCTGATTACGCAAAACAGATGCGTGCAAAGCAGACCCTGAAGGGCTACTATGGCAACATCGGCGAAAAGAAGTTCCGTGCATATTATTTGGAAGCGGCCAACATGAAAGGTGACGCGCCAGATAACTTGATTGGTTTGCTGGAACGTCGTTTGGATGCGGTTGTATACCGTGCGAAATTGGCGCCGACAGTATTTGCCTCCCGCCAGTTGGTCAGCCACGGCCACATCTATGTTAATGGCAAGCGCGTAAAGATTGCATCTTACCAGGTAAAACCGGGCGATGTTATCACTGTTAGCGAAAAAGCCAAACAGATGCCGTTGGTTGTATTGGCGTTGGAATCTGCAGAACGCAACTTTGCAGATTATGTAAGCGTAGACAGCGCGAACTTCACAGCGACATTCACACGCGTACCGGCATTTGCGGATGTTCCGTACCCGGTTCAGATGTCGCCGGAATTGGTTGTTGAATTCTATTCACGCTAATCGTGACCGCGATAAAATCCCGCCAAACGGCGGGATTTTTTATTTGTTCATAAATTATTGAATTGGCGGCGGGGCGTTATTTATCCCGGCGATTTAGTATGTCGCCGCATTTTATATATTCGGCCCCATCCGGCGGCAGGACTTTTCGCGCCCGCCGTGCGTATTTTTTTGCGGACCGCACATCGCCCTGCATTAGGTAATATTCCGCACGGGCCCAATCGGCGCGGCCACCTTCGTATGTGCGGGCCAGTACCCAGTACGCCAGTGGCGACGGTTCGCGCAGATTTGCACGCAGGCACATCTCTGTCGCGCGTTCCGCGTCGCCATCTGTCCCGCGTGCGCTAAGTGCAACCGCCATTGCGGTTTGAATTTGGGGCGCATCGCCCGCCAGTGCAATCGCCTGACCATATGCCTCAATACTGGCGTCATAATCGCCGGATTGATACTCAATATCCCCCAGTAATTCATAGAAATACGGATTTTTTCCATTGCGCTTAATCAGTGTCTGGGCCCCCGTGCGCGCGGCGGCCAGGTCGCCCGCCTGCATGTTTGAAATCGCGCGCGCATAAATTGCCGGCGACGAAGTGTCGGACATTGGGTACTGGTCGCGTGTCCGCGCCCCGGGCGACAAATACCCCGTCAGTTTCGCCCGCACCAGCGCATATTCTGTATCATATCCGGCGCGTTTATATTTGCCTGGGTGCGATGCAATATATTCGCGAACATTTTTAAGGCGTTCAGACGTTAGCGGGTGGTTTATTCTGTTCGGATTAATCTTGGATTCTGCCGCGCCGGTTATATCGCGCATTTGTTCAAATACTTCGACGAATGCATCGGGGGCCAGCCCCGCACGCGCCATTAATTCCATCCCCAGATTGTCGGCGATTCTTTCCTCGTCGCGTGAAAAGGCCAATGCCCCCTGGGTCGCGATGCCACCGGCCCCGGCCAGCACCCCAGCGCCCATCGACGGATTGCCGCCCGCCACCATCAAACCAATCCCCAGTGCCTGGATTATCATCGCGCGTTGCATCTCGGCCGCCATGCGGTCTGACATCTGGGCCATATGGCCGCCGATTGTATGCCCCAACTCATGCGCAACCACCGCCTGCAGTGCGGCCGGCGACTTTATCTGCGTCAGCAGGCCTGTATAGATATATACATCTTCGCCCCCCATAACAAAGGCGTTAAAGTCGTCGTCATGTACGATATGTATTTTCAGGCGTGACTGAGGAATATTTGCCGCCGTCGCCAACGGCGCCACAATTTGCGTCAACAGACGCTCTGTTTCCGTGTCGTTAATCAGTGTTGCCGCCTGTGCCGCCACGGTAATACATGCAAGTATCAAAGATAGTATCAGTTTACGCATTTATGGTCGTTCCGCGGTCGAATATGAACATTAAGTCGCGCGTCCATTCATCGGGCGCGTCCATGTCGCGTGCGGCGCCAGATGCCATGCGGAACAGGTCGCGGTGCGCCCGCCAGTCAACAAAGTGATATTGAATCCATCCACTTTGCCGCGTCCCCAGCAGTTCGCCCGTCCCGCGCATCATTAAGTCTTGCTCGGCAATGGCGAAACCGTCATCCATCTCGCACAGCACATCCAACCGCCGCAGGCCATCCTCGCTAACCCCGCGCCCGAATACCAGTATGCAGTAAGACTGCAGATTCCCGCGCCCCACGCGCCCGCGCAGCTGATGCAGGGCCGCCAGGCCAAAACGCTCTGCATTTTCAATCACGATAATTGATGCGCGTGGCACGTCGATTCCAACCTCTATTACCGTGGTCGCGACCAGTATCGGCATTGCCGAATTATCGTCGGCAAATTCTGCCATGACGGCGTCGCGTTGCCGTTTGTCCATCTGGCCGTGAACCAATCCGGCCCCCGGGAATGTTTTGCGCAGGTCTTCGTACCGTGCGGTGGCCGCCGTCATATTGTTTTCTTCGTCATCTTCGACCAACGGGCATACCCAGAACACCTTGGCGCCCGCCGCGATTTGCGGCTGGATATGCGCAACCAGTTCCCCCACGCGGGATATAGACAGTTTTGTCGTTTTTATTGGCAGGCGTCCTGCCGGCTTTTGATTTATAATCGATACGTCCATATCGCCATACATAGTCATCGACAGGGTTCGCGGTATCGGCGTCGCCGACAGTGCCAGAAAGTCCGTATGTGCGCCCTTGCCGCGCAGGGCTTCGCGCTGGGCCACGCCAAAGCGGTGCTGTTCGTCAATAATTACCAGCCCCAGATTTTTGTATTCCACATCTTCGGAAAACAGTGCATGCGTACCGACGACCAGGCGCGTTCGGCCACTGCGTAATGATACCAGCTTTTCGCGGCGTCCCACTCCCTTGTCGCGACCGGTTAAGATGTCGCATACAATTCCGATTTCGTCGCACAGCGGTTTTAGTTTTGCATAGTGCTGCTGGGCCAGCGTGTCCGTCGGTGCGCACAGCGCCGTCTGGGCGCCGTATTCGGCCATCCGCACCGCCGCGCCCAGTGCGACAATGGTCTTCCCACTGCCGACATCTCCTTGAACCAAGCGCATCATCGGCACATCACGCGCCATATCTGCAAATATTTCAGATATTGTACGCCCCTGAGCCTCGGTCAAATCAAAGGGCAGTGCGTTATAGAATTTTTCCATTAAATGATATTTTTTCAGGCGCTGTGGGCGGCGATTTCGCACATCCATGCGGGCACGGCGACTAATTGCGATTGCCGCCTGATGAGCCAGCAGTTCAAAATACGCCGCCTTTACAATCGCATCTGCCCCCGGCGCCAAATCATCGTTTGATTGCGGAAAGTGAATATTGTGCAGGGCTTCAAAAAACTCGCGCGTGACATCGTCTGCGCCGATTAGTTTATCGGGCAGGGCGGCAAAAATCTGGTCACGCACATTTGTAAATGTTTTTTGCGTCAAACCTTCGCCCGCGGGATAAATTACCTGAATTGTCGGGATTTTTTCTGCATTTTCTAAATCTTCGATAAATTCCGGGTGGTTTATTATTGCGCGATTCCCGCTGCGCTCCAGGCGGCCGCTAACCATTCGCCACTGTCCAATCGGCAGCTTTTTTAGCCAATAATCCAAATAGTTTGCATTAAAGAACTGAATCACAACCGGTGCCCCGGCAACGTCTGCGCATATTATCTGGGTGGGTGCCCGTCGTCCGCGCCGAAATTGCCCGCCACTTCGGTGTGATTTAACCAGCAGCTTTGCCGTAATGGTTTGCCCCGCCGGAATGTCGGCAACATATTCCGTAATCGCACGTGGTCGTACAGACGATGGCCGGTGCAACATGAAATCCAGCACACGCCGCCCGCCCAGCAACTCGTTAAAACGCGCCGCCAGTACAGGGCCCACGCCTTTGATAAACTGCAGGTCGGTGTTCAAAAAATCATATAAATCTTTCTTCATATATATGAAAATTTAGCGAAAACAGCGCCATGATTCAATAATAAAAAAATCCCGCGCGTGGCGGGATAAAAGTGCTTATTCCAACACCTGTTTTTGCAGTGCAATCAGCTGCTGGCAACCCGCATTGGCCATATCCATCGCATGGGTCAGCGCATCGCGGTTAAACGGATGCTGTTCGCCTGTGGCCTGAATTTCAACAAAATCGCCACTGCCGGATACGACGAAATTAGAATCCATTTCTGCATCGCAGTCTTCCTCGTAATCCAAATCCAGCAGCATTTCGCCACCCCGCATGCCGACGCTTACCGCGGCAACATGGTCGCGGACTGGGTTCTCGCGCAGGCGTCCGCGCTGGATTAAACTGTCTATAGCAATTGCCATCGCGACAAAGCCGCCGGTAACAGATGCGCATCGCGTTCCGCCGTCGGCCTGAATTACATCACAGTCAATGGTTATCGTATGCCGCCCCAGGGCCTCCATATCAACCACACTGCGCAGCGCACGCCCAATCAGGCGTGATATTTCCGCCGCCCGATGGTCTTTCAGCATTGCATCGCGTCCTTTGCGGGTGGCGTTTGCGCGTGGCAGCATTGAATATTCCGCCGTTACCCATCCGCCTGTCTTGTTTTGCAGGCGTTTCCACAGCGGTTGGTTTAGTTCCACCGATGCCGTGCATAGAACCTGGGTTCCGCCAACTTTTATCAGACAAGACCCCTCGGCCCATTTGTTAACACCTGTTTCCATTGATACCGGACGCATCTGGTCGGGCCGGCGCAAAGAAGGACGTATCATATATAAACCTTTGCTTTATTATTGTTATGATTGCAATCATAGCATTTGGCCCGCCGATTGCAATTTTTTTTAGGTTTGCATTTTAGTGTCTATATTGTTATGCTACAATTCTTGAAAAAGGATTTTTATGTCAGCCAAGACAAAACGCTTGTTTAAGAAGCTTATTAGTTATTCAGGCATTTTTTTCTTTATTCTGGCCGCGGCAATGCTTTGGTGGCAACTGCGTAATTACAGCCTATATGACATTGCGCACGCAGTGCTAAGCATTCCGTTCGTAAATCTGGTCGCGGCATGCCTGGCGTGCCTGGCGGGGTATTTTGCGCTGTCGCTGTATGATTATCTGGCGCTGAACTATGTTGGCGAAAACAAGAAAGTTTCTTGGTGGAAATGGATGTTGGCGGGTATGTTGGGCTTTGCAATCAGCAATAATGCCGGGCATGCGGTCGTCAGTGGTGGTGCCATCCGTTACCGTCTGTATACGCGTTGGCGCATACGTGGTGGCGATATTGTCAAAATGCTGACCATATCCGGATTTACGTATTTTTTGGGATGTGCGGCGATTGTTGTTATTGGCTATTTCTTAATCCCGGCCGAGATATTCGCCAATGCCGGCAACGCAGGTGTTGGAATTAACGCGCTGTTTGCAATATGCCTGGCGGCATTGGTTGCATATTTTGCGATGACAATCATATTCCGCAGGAAAAGTATCCGCGTCGGCCAGCTGCGCTTTCAGGTGCCGTCAACACGCATGGCACTAACCCAGATGATTTTGGGCATAACCGACAGTGTTTTGGCCGGCTTGGTGCTTTATTTTTGTTTAATTCCGTTTGTGCGTATACCGTTTGGAATCTTTATCGGCCTGTTTGTAATCGCCCAGACAACCGGCGTCTTTAGCCAGGTGCCCGGCGGTATCGGCGTATTTGAAAGCATTTTCTTGTTGGCGTTGCCTGATACTGTGGACAAGGCGAACATTTTTGGCGCACTGCTGGCATACCGTATAATTTATTATCTGCTGCCATTGATTGGCGTCGGCGGCTTGTTCTTTGTCTACGAGCGCTGGTTCCAGGCGCGTATGCGCCGCTGGATGGACCAGGCAAAGCAAAAATTGCCACGTCGGCCATCAGCCAAGAAATAAAATACCTTGCCATATTTACTGGGGCGTGATATGTTATTACTTGTCGTATGACGATGGGGTAATAAATAGGTGTTTATATTAACAATATTTTCAATAATTCGCGATGCGCTGCTGGGTATCATGGCGCCTTTCCTTGGCATGGGCTGGACCGCCCCACGGGAACGGGTTATTTCCATTTCGTACGCGCCCAACACAAAAGGATTACAAGATGTCAAAGAAAATTTATGTGGATGCAGTCCACCCGGAAGAAACCCGCGTAGTTGTTGTCGACACTTCAACGGGGCGTGTTTCTGATTTTGACGTTGAAACAACGACAAAACCTCAGATAAAAGGGAACATTTATCTGGCAAAAGTCATTCGCGTGGAACCGTCACTTCAGGCGGCATTTGTAGACTACGGGTCTGGCAAGAACGGATTTCTGCCGTTTTCAGAAATTCATCCGGATTATTATCAGGTAACCCCGGAACAGAAAAAGAAATTACTGGAATTGGCGCATGCAAATATTGTTGACGACGACGATGACCCGGATGACGAAGGGGACGAAGTTGCCGAATACGACGACCACAGCGCTGGCGAGGACAACAAAGAATTTGTAAAGCGTGCGCGTGAGTTCAAGATTCAGGATGTTATAAAGCCAAAGCAGATTTTGCTGGTCCAGGGTGTCAAAGAAGAGCGCGGCCAGAAAGGCGCGTCAATGACGACATATCTGTCACTGGCGGGTCGTTTCGCGGTTCTGATGCCAAATTCGCGCAAACGTAACAGCTATGGTATTTCTAAAAAGATTTCAGACAAGGCCGAACGTGCCCGCCTGCGTGATATTTTGCATGGGCTAAAGATTCCAAAGGGCATGACGGTCGTTCTGCGTACGGCGGCGTTTGGCGCGGCCGATGCCGACATTGCGGCCGATTACGATTATTTGGTAAATCTGTGGAATGAAATCCGTAAAACCACGTTGGCCTCTGTTGCACCGGTTACAATCCATACCGAAGATTCACTGCTGCGCCGTGTTGTCCGCGATTTCCTGTCGGACAAAGAAGACGTCCTGGTAATCCAAGGCGAAGAGGCTTTTGATGCCGCCAAGCAGTATTTTCAGCAGATGTATGGCCGCGCCCCGCGCAAGCAGTTGGTAAACTACAAAGATGCCGCGGTTCCGTTAATGGTAAAGGCAGGCGTGGAAAAGCAGCTGGAAGGCCTGCATGGGCCGTATGTTCAGTTGCCGTCAGGTGGCTCTCTGGTTATTAATCAGACCGAAGCGATGGTTACCATTGACGTAAACTCGTCCCGTGCGATTAAGGAAAAAGATATTGAACAAACGGCCTTGAATACAAATCTAGAGGCCGCCGAAGAAATCGCGCTACAGTTGCGCTTGCGTGACTTGGCGGGTATTGTCGCGATTGACTTTATCGACATGGAAGAAGAAAAGAACAATCGCAAGCTGGAATTAAAAATGCGCGAAGTTATGAAACGTGACCGCGCACGCACCCAGGTAGCCAAGATAAATAATTTTGGCGTTTTGATGCTGTCACGTCAGCGCCTGCGCAGCAGCTTTATGGAATCCTCCTATGTTGCGTGCCCGCATTGCTTGGGGGCGGGGGTTGTGCCGTCTATTCAGACTGCGGCAATAATTCTGTTCCGTCACTTGCAGGAAAAGCTGCTGGCGAAATCCGCCCAGAAGATAATAATGACGGTTCCGACCGACGTTGCGGTATATTTGCTGAATCACAAGCGCGCCGAATTGGCCGAAATGGAAGAAAAATTCGAAACAGAAATCGTCATCGTTGGCGATGACAGTTTGATGAACATAGACCAGTATTCAATCCAGCGCGTCGCCCCGGAACAGAACAAGACCGAGGATTTGTTGACCGCCTATGCGCCGTCAACGGATGCCAAAAAGAAAAATGCCCAGCATGCGGATGCTAAAAAGACAACGATGAACGCGCCGCGTCGTCGTCGCAAAAAGCAGCCAAAGAAAAAGACACTGTGGCAGAAGCTAATCAGCTAACAAAATCCCCCGTCTGGGGGATTTTGTTTTATGCGAAACCGTCACTGGATTTTTTATTTTTATGTGCTATTGTGTGTACCATGACACAGACTTATTCAGGCTTTATCGCCATTATTGGCCCGACAAATGCTGGCAAAAGCACTTTGTTAAATCAAATCATGGGGCGCAAGGTATCCATTGTTTCGCACAAGGTTCAGACCACGCGAACCCGCCTGCGTGCGGTAAAAATGGTGGGCGACCGCCAGTTGATATTTGTTGATACCCCCGGTATATTCAAGCCCGCCCGTCGTCTGGACCGGGCAATGGTCGGCGCCGCCATGGACGCGGTAAGTGACGCCGATGCGATATTGTTAATTATGGATGCGACCAAGGGGATAACAGAGACTATTCGTGGCTTGGTGCAAAAAGTTGCAGACCGCCCAAACCTTTTCGTGGCATTAAACAAGATTGACGCCATTCGCAAGCAGGACTTGCTGCCGATTGTGGCCGAATTGTCCACACTGGCCCCATGGCGCGAAATATTTATGATTTCAGCGCTGAAAAACGATGGTGTTTCCGGTATGCTGGACAGCCTGGCGGCCGTTATGCCCGAAAGCCCTTATCTGTTTGATGCGGTTGACGCCCCCGATGTTCCGGATGAATTGTATTTGGCGGAATTAACGCGTGAAAAAGTCTATAAATATATTCATCAAGAATTGCCATATCATATTAATGTGGTTACCGAAAAGGTCGATGTTGACCCCGAAGGCGTATTGGACATATACCAGAAAATCGTTGTACGCAGTGATGCGCATAAAAAGATTGTAATCGGTCGCGGTGGCGAACAGCTAAAACAAATTGGAACCGCCGCCCGTCATGATATTCAAAACCAGTGGGGCGTAAACGCACGCCTACACCTGTTTGTGCGTGTTGAACCTGATTGGGAAAACAAGGCTGAAAATTATACAGACCAAGGCCTTGAGTTTAAGAGGTAGACCATGGCGCACTTAAAAGAATGGCAGAAAGTCGCTATATCGCGACAGCCAAATGCGTCAAATTCATCAAAAACAAAGATAAATGAAAGAGATGTTATATGAGTGATATAAAAAACTCAGATTTAGTCGCGGTAACATTTCCATTGTGGGGGCCGTTTTTCTTTTGGGGAATGATGGCTTTGAATGAGCGCGCTAATCAAAAAGACTATATCGTTGCCAGCCGTACGGAGAATAAAATTATATATAGGCCGATAAATAAGACCAATGATTTCCACGTCTTGCAATTTATGGCTGATGATAAGCCGCGGATAATTCACGGTTGTATAAAAGTTGGCGATACAATATCGGGCGACCAGCACATGCTAAATCAACCAGTGTGCCATAGTGGTAACGTGAAGTTATTTCTAAACGGCAAAGATTTTGAAACCGTGTATAAAAACGCCAAGGAAACCAAAAGCGCTGCCATTCGTGACAGCATTGGAATGGCAATGCAAAAGCAAAAATAATATGCTACATACATCTGATTTTGATTTTGAACTGCCGCCGGAATTAATCGCCTCGCATCCATTGGCGCGTCGTGATGCGTCGCGTATGTTGACAGTTGATGGCGAAAATATCGCCGATAAACATATTCGCGATTTTTTGGACTACATTCGCCCGGGCGATGTCGTCGTGTTTAATAATTCCAAGGTTATTCCGGCCCGATTTATGGCAGGCACCCATGAAATAACCTTGCACACAAATGCCGGCGACGACAAGACCTGGTGGGGCCTGTGTAAAAAATTTAATAAATTAAATGTTGGCGACCGACTAGCACTGGAAAACGGCACATTGGTCGAAGTATTGGATAAAAACGATGACAGCGGCTTGAAGCTGCGTTTCTTGTGCGATGATGTGTTTGGCACACTGGATGTGGTGGGGAAAATGCCGCTGCCGCCATATATGAA